>Ga0255094_1000013_pt1 | contig 145287 bp, 103 predicted proteins | sample Colum_Law_RepB_8_2_FD_188434 | JGI IMG/M metagenome (GOLD analysis project Ga0255094, IMG submission 188434) | Freshwater microbial communities from Columbia River, Oregon, United States - Colum_Law_RepB_8d | ecosystem: Environmental > Aquatic > Freshwater > River | place: USA: Oregon...
CCCCCCCGGAGGCTACTCTGGTATGCATCCGATTTTTCTGGTGATCTCATCGGAGATAAACGGTTGCTCAAGGGTTCCGCCAAAGCGACAAGCCGTAACGATGCTTTGGCCTGTTGGACCTGTCCAGTACACCGCCGTTTTCTGCAATGGCGGTACTCTGCGATCTGAAACGGTGATCGCATTCATGGTGATGTCGGTACAGTCAGCCAGTCGAATTCCATAGGGAGCGGAATCCAGAATCTGGTTATTACTGAGGATGATGTTTGAGCATTCATAGAGTTCCAATAAGGCTTCCCGCTGAAGTTCGGGAGCCTCAGGGTACAAATGTCGGCCACTCAGGCAATCCTGCAGGATATTGCCAGAGAATATGCTATCGCGACAGTTTCTGAGCGTGACTCCGGTACATAACTCTCGCTTCCCACCGTAGTCTGCATTGTGACCGAAGCAGTTGTCGCCCATCACAATCTGAGAACATCCCTCAATCAGCATATTCCGATTGTGGCCGGAATAGATGGAATTCCCGGTGATCGTCACGCCCTGTGCGGCTGTCATGTGGATGTTGTTCCACTGACTTCCGATCAGGTTGCCGGTTATGGCCAGCATGCCGACCTTGGCGTTTTTCTGCTGAGGCTGACCAATGATTCGAATGTTGGCTCCATTCGGGCTATAGGTTGCCTGAATCGTATTGCTGCAGATCGTGCCTTCACGAATGCTGCCTTCACTCGCATCAAGCCAGATTTCTGCTGTGGGAACGCCGTCCGCATCCGGAACTTTGTGGCCTCCGTTGTTGTTGTATTCGATATCGTTGCCTGTGATCTGCAGATTGCGAATTTCACTGCGTTCGATGCGTATCCCGCCGAGTCGACAGTAGCTGATATGCGAATTGCTGATGATCGTCTGATGCAGATTCAGTTCATCAAGGAAGACCCCAACACCGGTATTGTGATAAACATGGCAATGGCTTATCAGCACATTACGTGCTCGACCAGTAAGATGAATACCATGTCGCAGCTTCCGAAGTAACACGCCCGTGACTGTGGGCTGCATTACTCCTTCAATTCGAATGCCGTCTGCTTCAGCATGTTCGCCGACGATTTCGAGTTGACTGATCATTGGCATGCGTTCATGAGTCCATTCGGAATCGCGGAACCCATCCGGTGCGGCAGTTGTTGTATGCGTTCCCTTGAGCAGTATTGCCGGCCCCCTACCCTGCATCAGAATCCTGGCAGTCCCGCTTTCGCCTCGAATCGAAGTTCGACCGACTCTTGCAAGATCAACAACCAGCGACCGTGTGATTCGATAGTCTCCGCGCGGCAAGAGGAGTTCGCCAATTCCTTCGTCGATCGCATGCTGCAGGGCCTCGGTATCATCCGTTTGCCCATCGCCTGTCGCTCCGAAGTCGCCTGCCTGAGTCATCGCACGAATCCTCTGAAGTGTCTCGCGAACTAGATCTCTGCACGGCATGAAATGAGGCCGGTTGTCCGCGGGATTTATACAGAGCAATGCCTCAATCGTAGCCCCGTACAGAATAGCTTGGTGGCGGACTGAGAGAAAATGCTCCTCACTGATTCCTGCGGGAATGGTCGTCCACAAAAGCAGGAAGCCCCAGTGACAAAGCATTTGCTGCCGTCACTGAGGCTTCAGACTTATCCGGCTTTCGCCACATTTGAAAAAATGTCAGCGGAGCAATTGTTAACGGATGGTAGTTACCTGCAGAAGATTCTCGATACGATGATGGGGATACATTCGACGCGCCGCCGTGGTTGCGACCTGTTTCGCATACCAGGACCCGGCTCGCCCGGTCAATGTCACGGACTGAAATCCCACATCGACGCAAAGGTCATGAACAACAACGCTGGCCAACTGCTGGATTAAATCCATGCAGCGGTCTGTTTCGGGGCTGGTACGCGGCTGAAGTCGCATCGCTCTCCTCCATGAAGATTGTGCTGACGAACGAAACAGAGAAATTTCGTGATCACAGTCTGCTTGTGAAAATCGAACCGGCGGAGGATACCCTCGAGACGTCCGATTGTGCAGAGCAGGATTCGAAAAACTTGCGGAGTATGGGACATCGCCACTACAAACTGGAAACCCTGCAGTGTCCCGGAAGGCCCCAGGTCAACTAAACCCCTGCTTTGTCCGACTGTCTTTCCTGGCATTACGGAGATGCCCGCGACGGAGATACGCACATCAGTGTTCTTGGGACGATTTATTGCCCTTTTGCGGGCTTTGGGACGCAGTCGCTTGCCAAAATCATTAACGTTTTCATGACAAGACGTCGTCGCGCCAGAGAAGTGACAGCCACTGATGGCGGACTATTCTACCGCTCCCCGATCTATCTCCCGGGCACCAATTAATCGCCCTCGAATTACGAATGCAACCCAGGTCCAAAGCAGGCCACCCGTCCATCCTCCCATTACATCCGATGGGAAATGAACTCCCATACAGACACGACTGATTCCCACAATCATTGCAATGGCTAATGGAAGTCCGGTCATCAACTGACGCAGATGTCGATTACTGGTCAGTTGACTCAGGAGCAGACCAATCGTGACGTAGACAACGACCGACATCATCGCATGGGAGCTTGGGAAGCTGGTTTTGCCGGAGACGTGAGATAAATGCGGAACAATCGAAGGTCGCTCTCTCTGAATCAGGTTTTTCATGAGTACTCCCATCCAGAAACCACCGACTGTGGTCAGCCAGAAAAAATGAAACGTACGTGCTCCGAGTTCAGTGACGGCAAAAATTGAGAAGCCCAGAAAAGTGGTCACCAGAACTGCATAGCCTCCCAGAGCCGTAAAGTCGCGCATGGCCTCCTCAAGTTGCGGAGGTCCGATCATACGGGACGGGTTGTCGGGCTGCCGCAAAATCTCCACGGTCTGATGATCCAGATCTTTGTCGGAGAAATTCGATCGCGCATTTACCCATTCAAAGATTCCCCATGTCAGGCCAACAAGACACAGAGTAATGGGGAGCATTCGCAGATACGGGGGAGATGACATTTTGCCGTTTTTTCAGAGACTCTAAAAACAAAATCAGGCATCGATCAATACTTTTCAGCGATGTCCTGAACTGCGTCGATTACGAAGTTCGGTCAGTCGTACAAGAAATTCCGCCTCCTTGCCACGATCAACCGGATTGTAGTATTTTCGATCCACGCCGAGGTAATCCTGATTGACCCAGCCCTCAGTTCCATCGTGAGCATACTGATAACCAACACCGTGCCCCATCTTTGCCGCCCCTGCATAGTGACCATCTCGAAGATGCATGGGCACGGGGACCAGCGTATTCTGTTTGACATCGGCAATCGCCGCATCAATCGCGATATACGAGGCATTTGATTTTGGTGCGCAGGAAAGATACGTGGTGGCTTGTGCGAGGTTAATACGGCATTCGGGCATGCCGATCGTTTCTGTGGCCTGCCACGCTGCAGTGGCAATCGGCAGTCCCATGGGATCGGCATTGCCAATGTCTTCTGAAGCTGCGATCACAAGTCGCCGCGCAATGAAGCGAGGATCCTCACCGGATTCCAGCATCCGCGCCAGCCAGTAGAGAGCCGCATCAGGATCACTTCCACGAATGCTCTTGATGAACGCACTGGCAACGTCGTAGTGATCATCTCCGTTGGGGTCGAAACGAATCACTCGCTTCTGCATCGATTCTTCAGCGACGCTTTGATCGACAAGTTTAGTTGTTCGAGCGACCGACAGAACGGCAATTTCAAGAGCCGTTAATGCACGTCGACCATCGCCATCTGAAAGAGTTGCAAGAAACTCAAGGGCCTCTGGCTGAACCGCAACTTTATGACTCGCCAGACCACGGCGATCATCACTAAGCGCCCGCTGCATCAGATTGATCAGATCCGACTTATCAAGCTCTCGGAATTCAAAAACCTGACTTCGACTGATTAGCGGAGCGACCAGAGAGAAGAATGGATTTGCAGTGGTTGCCCCGATCAAAGAAATCGTCCCGCTCTCAACGTCCGGCAAGAGAATGTCTTGCTGGCTGCGACTGAAGCGATGTAACTCATCAATAAAAAGTACAGTCTGAGTTCCATCGGCTGCTAAGCGATCAGCTGCGGCCTGAAGAACTTCGCGCACCTCACGCACACCTGCTGTCGTAGCATTCAAACGTTCAAAGTGTCGCTGAGTCTGCCTCGCTATCAGTTCCGCGAGAGTTGTCTTTCCTGTTCCTGGCGGACCATAAAAAATCATGGAACCGATTCGGTCTGCATCCAGCATTCTCCGAAGCAGCTTTCCGTCACCCAGAATGTGGGTCTGGCCGGAGAACTCCGCCAATGTCGCAGGTCTCATCCGAGCGGCCAGTGGCTTAGCGCTTTCGCGATTGTTTTGTTCTGCCGCAGCAAAAAGATTCATAATGAAGGCCTCAGAGAACGAAAGTTTGCAGACCGAGCCGAAAATCGCCGCCCATGGTACGTGTCCGGGCCAAAAATGTCCTGATTACGATACAAAGCGGCATTGTAACGGCCTGCCTGGGATGTTCTTTCCGACAGGCATCCTTCAATCTCATGTTTTTCAGCTGCCCAGGTTTGAAATCAGTGGCAGGGCTGAGTTCCTACGGACAGAATTCCATATAACTAGTCAGCTTCGTCTCAGATATTCCAGGCCAAGAGGCTATTTGGACTCAATTCATGGTGGCAATTCTACATCCAACTGGACCTGGAATGCAGATTCCCATCGACCGAGCCGTCGTTCTTATCGGACGCAGCCCGGAGTGTGATGTCGTCCTTGATGTCAGTTCAAAGATTTCTCGAATGCATTGTGCTCTGGTTCAGGTTGATACGGCGTACTACATTCGTGATCTTGGCAGCCTGAACGGAGTAACCGTTGCTGGCGAAAGGGTTGAGAAGGACGTCAAGCTTACGAATGGCACCGAAGTCCAGATCGGTGACGTGAAATTCCTTTTCCTTGAAAACGTGCTTCCTGCTGCCCGAGCTGCCAAAGCAGCACCAGCAAAAGGGACTCCAGTCTTCATTGATGAAACAATTGAGGTTCTGGATGTTGATGAAGTGGAGGTCGTCGAAGCAACTGCCCCACGTCGACCATTAGCGGGATCAACCCCTGGTCGCATGCCCACTCTGCGAACCGATGTCGATGACGCTGAAATTATCGATGCCGAAGTTATTGAGGACGTCGAGATACTCGACGCCATGGAGATTATTGAAGACGTTGAAATCATCGAACATGTAGAAGTTATCGATGATGGCGACATTATTGAAGACGTTCAAGTCGTTGAGGATATCGACGTTATTGAAGACGTCGAAATCATTGATGAGCAACCACGAAGATCGCGCCCTCGACCGAGGCTTCGATGATGGAACAGGCGGTTCATTCTGTGCCAGGCAACCTTGGCAGTTTGCAGACAGCCGATTTTGAATCGTTGACTGACTACCGGTGACCGACAGTGTTGACGCCATTATCGCAACAAAGATCCCAAGGACGTCAGTCCAATGGACTCGCGATTAACGAACGGCTCCCCAAAGGCTTTCCCGATTGACCAACCCCAGTACCTCGCTCGATCACGGATGTCGTCAATAACGGTGGGGAACGACTCCGATTTGCCCTTGATCAACTGGCTCTCATAAGCCTTCACAGCCTGCATCTTCGTTTCAATATCAGAAGAAACATCAAGCACAAACGACGCCACCGGATGAATACGCAAATGGATGCTGAAGTAATGAAGCAGCATGGGTGACCAGAACGGATCACCGTCCATGTCTGAACGACTTAGCTTCGCCCAGAATCTTGCATCGTCCACGAGACTACTGGCCGCTACATGATCGGGATGGACGTCCTGCCAGTAGGGAGCCAGGATGATCTGAGGTCGCACGAGTCTGATCACCTGTGCCAGTTGTCTTCGAGATTCCAGAGTTGGCTGCAAACTGCGATTGGGTAACCCAAGGTTAGATCTCCAGGTCAGGCCGAGGATCTCAGTTGCTGCTGCAGTCTCCTGCTGCCGAAGGGCAAGAGAACCATGAGGCGTTGGTTCGCCAGTTGTCAGATCCACAACGCCGACGCGCAGATTCTGCCGCAATGAAGAGGCGATGGTACCTCCTACGCTGATTTCCGCGTCATCAGGATGAGGCGATACAACAAGTATGTCGAGTGGCTGCATAAAATCCTCTGGGCGCAAGGAACCGGTGTAATACACTCGCGACGAATTCGACTCACCAGTTGCGATGTGTTGAATTCTGATTCCTGTGACGTTGACCGTCACTGCTGCGAACACCGTATTGTCCGAGGATTTCCATGATTCGTTTTCGAATGCCAATAGTTATTCTCGGACTTCTGGCCATTACGGTCACAGGCTGCGGCCTGGTGGAGCATCCAAAATCTGCCATGCGGCGAATGACACGTATGTTCACGCCAAATCCGGACGATTGGGACAAGGGTGCCGACGAAGACGCGGGCGAATGGGACTTTGTCGGGGACGAAGCACGCGGTGATCAGGCCCGTGAGAAGGATCCGGACCCCTGGTTCAAGAAACATCTGATGTCAGAAAAAGCCAATAGCATCGAGCGAAACCTCGGCATCGACTGAGTTTAATCGGCAAAAAACGCTCTGGACACATTTTCACAGATTGGGTACACCACCGGCGATTTCTGCGGGTCTGTGCGCGAGAATTGCAGAAGTTGCAGGTCTGAAAGGTACTTTCCTTCCTGCCTGAGCCCATAGGATTGGTCTCAGCCGGGTTCCCAAACCTGAACGTGTTCCGCGCTTCCACTCAGACTGTTCACAGTCAGGATTGGAATTGAGCCTTTTTTGCAGGAAACCGACAGGATGTCCAGGTTCCCAATACGCATTTTTATCGCTATTGAAGTGCCCGCACTGTTAGCAGCAATCAGCGGCTGCATGTATCAGCAGCCGATGTATCAACCTGGCCCTTACGGTCAGCAAATGTACGGTGCTCCTGGCGGATATGTGCAGCCTGGAACAATGGTGGTTCCGCCGTCTAATGGAACTCCGTACCCACCGGGAAGCACGTATGACAGTGCTCCTCGCGCCGACGATTTCAACGCAGAAAAAGGTACATCTGGCGGGAAGTTCTTTGGCGAAGATGGTGGTGTCCCGACGCCAAAAGACACCGGACCAGATACGGGTGTCCAACAATTCAATCGTGACCTTGGAACCTGACTTCGACCTCACAAGCTCCGACATAAAAAAACCTCGAGCCGCCATGTGGTGACTCGAGGTTTTCAGTGCGTGGCTGAAGTACGGCTTTACTACTTCTTTTCCGGAAGTTCCATAACTTCGACTTTGCGAATGAAGACATGGCTGCCCGGGTCATGCTGCTGAAAAGCAAAGTGACCTTCTTTGAACGTCTGGCTGAAATCGAGGTACTCGTAAAGTTCGTTGCCGTCGACGGTGATCTTGATTCGAGTTACTGCTCGCCCACGCCACACATCGTCACGAACTTCCAGGTCATATGTGAACCATGTATCCGGCTTCACATGCTGTTGATAGACATGACACATTCCGTATAGCGAACCTGTTCGGATCGGATCGGTGTGAGTGCTGTCAATCTGAGCTTCATAGCCATCCGTAAAGCCAGGCTTGCGAGTTGTCCGGAAATAAAGCCCTGAATTGCCCTTATCATTGATCTTTACTTCAGCGCGATAACGGAAATTTTTGAAGGGCCCTTTCACGTTTACCAGCATCGAAGCTTCACCGGATCCGGCAAGAGCCCCCTCTTTGACTTCCCAAACGCTCTTGTCGTTGCCAACTTTCTCCCAGCCATCCAGCGTCTTTCCATCAAACAGAGAAACCCATTTCTCTTCCTGCGCAAACACAGCGTTGCCTGAGCATACAGTGACCGCGGCAAGCATCGCCAAAACATACCAGTGCATAGACTTCATCATGAAATTGTTCCCGATTTGTGGTGGGCTGATCGAACGAACTTACGTACGACCAGAGACTAATCGAACCTCAGAAATTCTAGCGAAACCAATTCCCGGAAACCATGCCTCAGCCAATTCACGTGCAGCAGCGCCGTGAATGCTTTCGAGACACCCCGGACGTCCGCAACATTCAGCGCGGTGACTCACGCAGCAACACGCCGAGGCCGAAGGTATCCTCAAGCAGTGACGCCTTTTGCCGCAACTCCATGCGCTCGAGTGAAAGATCACCGGCCGAGTTTGTGACGTTAACTACCAGACGATTTTTCTCGATCGTACATTCGATATCTCGAACTCGCTGGCTGCCCGTATGATCCAGTGCCACGGCGACCCTTAAGATCCCGGCCAGACGAGACACGATAACACGACTGTCACGATCCAGTCGGGCAAAGGTCTCGTGAGTTGGCTTAGGTGATGCTCTGCGGTGGTATCGTGCAATCATCGCCACCAGTTGATGGTCCAGAGCATTCAGCCCAAACAGTTCGCTGTTCATGATGAGATAGTACGAATGCTTGTGATAGCCCGATAGCCCGACAAAGAGCCCTGTCTCATGCAAGAGGGCTGCGGCGTACAAAAGTGTCTCGCATCGAATATCCATACGATGTTCGGACTGCAATGAGCGGAAAAGCCTTCTGGCAAGATCCGCAACGTGCCGAGCGTGCTGCAGGTCGACCTGATACTTCCGAGCCAGCTCAAGGGCCGAGCTAATGATCTGATCACAGAAATCTGCGGACCAGTCATTTGATCGCAGCATTCCCTGAAGCAGAGCGTCACGCAGATTGAAACCAGTGATCAGCAAGTGCTGGCAGTTTAACAACTGAGCCAGTCGCAAATTCGCCAGCAGGGCGGGAACAAGGGTCTCGGCCTGAGAGAGCTCAATATGGTACTTCTGCATGATGCGATCGACGGTCATGGAGACCAGCCGGGAGGATAACTTTTCTATTTCCTCAACGGGTATTTTGGTCAGCCCGGAGCTTTGCAGATTGATCCCCAGCACACGGGCAGCAAACCGCATATCGCCACCCAGAGCCACAAACCCGGCCGCTCGCCCCTTTGGAACAAGATCAATCAGCGGCTCAACAGTTCTATCAATCTGGCCAATCATAATACTGCCAGCTCGACTGCGAGTTGCCTGAGATTGAAGCACCATTTGTTGCAATCGCAACGACCCAAGCCGATAGGGTTGCGAGTGAATAATATCTTTCCCTTTCAGCACCAGCACTTCTGTATTGCCACCCCCGACTTCGGCAACCACAGTCATTGCATCTGTCAGCGTCGTATCGTTCTGCAGCAGCGGGCGAACGCCCAGATAGGTAACACGCGCGATCTCAGCATCGTCAATCAGCTCAACAGCGAAGCCGGTGGCAATGTAGATTCTGTCCAGAACCTCCAGACGGTTAGTCGCTTCACGAACGGCACTGGTGGCGACGATCCGGATATGCTTCGGATCGGTGCATTGGTACTCCTTCAACTTCCGCCGATAGCTCTTAAGAACTTTCACACACTCCTGCAAAGTCTTCCGTTGAATTTCTCCATTGGTGAAAGTGTCCTTACCGAGACTGACTCCGCGAACTAACTGCTCCAGAACTCGAACAGAAAGACTCCCGTCACTTTCCCCGATCGCCATGCGTATGGCTGATGTGCCTAATTCAATGACTGCCAGCGGGAACGTGTTTTTGATTCGCTGAGAATCAACGGGGGCTTCTGCACGCGGGGCGTCATTGCGAACCGATTGATCATTTCGATTAGGTTCAGTTGGGGTGTTCATGGCAACACTGGCTTCAGAGGAAATTAGGAGACCGTTTCGAAGGAAAGCGTCATGAGCCTACGTTTTTTTTTCCGACTTCACGGCGGACTCCTGACGCACCCATGCCGCAGCGCCCACGGCCCCTGCCAAGTCACCTAATTCACTGACCTTTAGTTTCGCGCAATCGGCGAGTGACGGTAGAACGTTGCGTTTGATGCCCTCTCGAACGCCCTCGAGATACAACTTTGGCATCGCTTCTACCAGACCACCTCCCAGAATCACAACATCAGGTGCAAGGATATTGATAAGGCTGCCGATTCCACGTCCTACCTGCTCTGCCGCTCGACGCACAATCATCTCGATTGCTTTGTCTCCCATGTCGATCGACTTTGCCAGAATCGAACTACGAATCTTTCCGATGTCAGTTCCCGCAAATTCTTTAAGGTGCGGTGCTTGTCCGCGAAAAACAGCTTTGGCTGCTTCCGCAGAAATCGCCAGTCGACTCGCCAACCCTTCCAGGGTCCCTACAGGTCCTACTCCAGCCGCTGCCCCTTCAGTCGCCATCTGAATAAAACCGACCTCCATACAAGATGACCGCGAACCTCTGAAGATCTTCCCTTCATAAACGCATCCGCCCCCAATCCCGGTGCCGGGGAAGACACCAAGCACACACCTTTGTCCCTGCCCTGCTCCAGCGATGTATTCACCGAAAACTCCGGCATCAACATCATTGCAGATGGCTGCAGGACATTTGAATCTTTTAGACAGAAATTCCTGAAGCGCAACATTCTTCCAGCCAAGGTTCGGCGCTTCCAGAATTACGCCGCGCTGCAGATCTAACGGACCCGGCACTCCCGCTCCAATTCCCGCGACCTCGTCCGGGTGAACCTCTGCCGCCTCAAGGGCCATGGTGATCGTTTCAGAGAGCCGCTCCAAAGCAACCTGCTCACCTTCGTTACCTCGAGTCTTCCGGCGTTTCTTGGCGAGCACCTTAAGTTTGTCGTCAAAAACGACGGCCATCATTTTGGTACCACCCAGATCAAATCCGATCCAAATGCGGCGTTTTGGGGTCTCGTCTGTCATTTTGCTCTCAAATTAGTACTGATGCGGGACAACGGAATGTCCCGGCAATCTTCGTAGGATAACAATTCAGGCAGTGGATGCTCCAGTAACCACGAAATCAGATTTCTCAGTCGACAGCCATTTGCAATCCGCCGCAGAACTCCGCCAGAACACGCGAACTCTAGGCGAACGAGTAGGCTGGACGGAGGAACGGACAGATTTTGACAGTTCCTGCAGAATGTTTTCCAACTCCGGCTATGGTTACGATACAGCCAATCCTGGAATTATCGTTCGACCAAATAACTCATTGAGACGAATTGAAATGTCTTTCCACGCTCACTCGCCCCTGTTTCTCTGCTTCATGCTTCTGGTTGCAGCGAGCAGATTTTTGTCAGCTGCAGAAGATGCCTCTCAACCCATACTCCGATCGGAGTTTGTGTTCCCCTTGCACCCTCAACACAATCACGCACCGGGTATCGCGGAACTTGCAGATGGCGAATTGATTGTTTCCTGGTATCGTGGCAGTGGTGAACGAACTGCCGATGATGTGGCAGTTTATGGATCTCGATTGAAAGCTGGTCGGAAAGAATGGGGACCGGAATTTCTGATGACCGACACACCGGGATTCCCTGATTGTAACACGGCCATGATGACCGATCCCAATGGACGGCTCATGCTTTTCTGGCCGGTTGTTATCGCCAATAGCTGGGAATCATGCCTGACTCATCTCAAGGTGAGTGACAATCCCGCTGGCGATGGGTGCCCTCAATGGGATCGCAGTGAAACGATTCTGCTCAAGCCCGATGATTTCTCGCCGGAAGCGATTCGAATTCTCGATCAGTTTCTTTCCGCATTGCCGGTACCACTTCCCGAAAAACAAAAGCTGGAGATTGAAGAGGCGAAGGAGAAGCTGAGCCAGAAACTCTATCAGCGCATGGGCTGGCAGCCTCGTTGCAAACCCACCGTGCTGCCATCGGGGCGTATACTGCTGCCCCTTTATACAGACACGTTCTCGATCTCGATTATGGCGATCAGCGACGATGGCGGTTCTACCTGGTATGCCAGTAAGCCGCTGCTTGGCTTCGGTGCAATTCAGCCGGCGGTGCTGCGTCGCGATGATGGAACTCTGGTTGCCTACATGAGAGAGAATGGTTTTACCGGACATGTGCGAGTCTGTGAATCAACGGATGATGGAGTCACATGGGGACCCGTGGGTGTCTCCGAACTTGTGAATCCTGGCTCAGGGTTGGATGGTGTTCGGCTCAGAAACGGCCATTGGGTGCTCGTTCATAATGACACATCCTCTGGCAGAAATCAGCTCGCCGTCAGCCTTTCCACAGACGAAGGTCTGACGTGGAAAGCGTCCCGGCATCTGGAGCAACAGCCGACAGGATCTTTTCACTACCCGTGCGTAATCCAGGCAAAAGACGGCATGATCCATGCGGTCTACAGTTACTTCTGCGATGAAGGCAAGACAATGAAGCATGCGGCATTCAATGAAGACTGGATCCTGACGGGCGACGTCGTCCCGAAATAGTCCACGTTGAGTCGTCAGCAACTCTGGTCAACGGGGGCGAGATTCACCTCCACGACGACGCACGATGCTTCTCAGTCCGCGCCGCGTCGGACTCTCCGTGATTCCAGAAAGTTCTGGAGCAATATCTGCGCGGCAATCTTGTCGATGCGATCCTTACGTTGTTTCTTTGTCAGGGCCGCATCCGTCATCAGACACTCAGCTTGAAATGATGAGAATCGCTCATCCTGAAAACAATACGGAAGACCGGTTACTGAAGACAGCCAGTCTGCAAATTTCCGTGCTTCACGAGATTTCTCGCTTTCGTCTCCGCTCAGATGAATCGGCAGACCAACAACCATCCCGACAGGTCGGTACTCTTCGACTAATGTCTTGAAGAAGCGAGTATCCCCCTGAGTCCCCTGCCGCTGATGATTGTAAAGTGGACTTGAGAATTTCTGATCACGATCCGAAACAGCCACGCCGACTCGCTTCGTGCCATAATCAATACCCAGCAAAACACCGGCATTGGGAAGCTCTGTCGCTCCCGAGTGATTTGATTCTTCTGTAGGCATTCTCAGTGAAGCTCGGTGGTTCCCGGATTTAGTCGATATCGGCATTCAGACCACATTCTACGGGGATAGCCTTCTGATCGCACACCACTCACACAGGGAACGGTCTGATTTCCTGGCACGAAACATCTGAACGACTCACTTGTCATCTTTTAGTTGACCAATGAGAATGCTTCAGCGAGTGACTATTCACAGATCTGTTTTTGTCGAGGTTTCAATGGCCAGTAAGCCGAACGTCATCATCAGTGCTTTTGCCGACGAGGCAGCCAATCGCCGCACAGCTCTTGAACAAATGACAGCACTCGCTGCGATTGGAATTCGGAACTACAGTCCGCGATTTATCGACGTTCTGGGCGATGGGAAAATCGAACACGTCACAGAACTCAATGCGGAGAAGCTTGAGCGACTTCGACAATTTCATGCCGAATACGGCGTGCGAGTCACCAGCATCGGGGCTCGAGTTGGCAAGGTTAAACTCCTGAATGTCGAAGATGGCTCTCATAATAAGTTCGTGCCTTTCGAAGAGTATCTTGCTGGAGAAGTGGCCCGAACAATCAATGTGGCGAAGGCGCTGGATACGAAGTTGATCCGAGGCTTTTCGTTCTATCATCCGCGAGGCACAAAGTCAGAGCAGCATCTGGATCAGGCCGCTGACCAGATTCGTCGCATCACGAACCTGTGTGCTGAAAGTGGCCTTGTCTATGGACTCGAAATTGAACCTAATCTCGTCGGCGAAACTGGTCCGTTAATGGCGGAACTCGCAAAACGCGTGAACCACCCGAATATGGTCCTGATCTTTGACGGTGGCAATGTTACGGCTCAGAACAAGAATGCCATTCAGGTCTTCGAGGAATATCGTGCAACTCTTCCATGGCTGGGATGGATGCATGTTAAGGATTATCGTATTGATCGCAGTCTTGTCTGGGAAGGTGCTGTCGATGAGGAACGCTTGAAGAATTTTGTTCCCTGTGACGAGGGCGATTCTGGTCATGAAATGATTTTTCGTGACCTTCGAGAACAGATTCCGGCTATCGAGCAGCGACTGCAGAAACTGGGCATCCCGGGGTTCTACCTTGAGACCGAGCCACACCTGAAGGGCGGCGGCCAATTTGGTGGATTTAGCGGGCCGGACGGAATGGGTGTTGCGGTTCGATCGCTTTGCTCCGCACTCGATTACACCGGAATCGGGTATCGACTAAGGACATTTGCAGACATTCGTGAATTGAGAGGATTCTGAGACATGGTCTTCAATTTTGAAAAATCAAGCAGCTACCTTGTTTGTCCAAAGTGTCATTCGGACCTCGTTAAGGACGGTGACTCACTGGTTTGTACGAATCCAGATGTGCGTCTGAAGTATCCAATCCTGGATGATATTCCTCGGTTGCTGGTGGAAGAGGCAAAGGAACTCAGTCCGGACGAATGGAACTCTGCCATGCAACGAGCAGGTCGTTGAGGAACGTACGTTACGCTCCAGACTTTGGTGCGCGCATACAATTCATCTCGAGTTTGACTCAACTCATGTCCCGTTAACGATTTTGCTCGACGCTGTCTTCAATCTCTTCAAGCTGTTTTCATGCCTCTTCGACTTGTTCTTATGGGTACTGGCGAATTCGCAGTGCCGCCGTTTCGCGCTTTGCTCGGTTCGGAACATTCTGTGGTCGGAGTTCTGACGCAGCCGGATCGGTCGGGGCGCGGTCACCATCAGCACTTCAATCCCGTGAAGGAAATGGCGGTTGCCCGCGATGTTCCCGTCTTTCAGCCAGAGCGAGTCAATCGTCCGGAAATGCTGGACACCCTTCGCTCTTTGAAGGCTGACGTTTTCATCGTTGCGGCCTACGGGCAGATTCTGAAGCCCGAATTGCTGGCAATCCCGCGGTTAGGGGCCTTTAATCTTCATGGCTCTTTGTTGCCGCGGCATCGAGGAGCAGCTCCGGTGCAGTATTCAATCTGGAAAGGCGATACCACGACTGGTGTCACGATATTTCAGATAGAGCCAGCTTTGGATTCAGGTCCTGTTGTTGGAAAAGTAGAGACCCCCATCGGGCTATCTGAGTCCTCAGGCGAACTGATGCTGCGACTTGCAGAGCTATCCGTTCCGCTAACATTGCGGGTTGTTCAACAACTGGCGGATGGTACGGCTGTTTTTGAGAGACAGGACTCGTCGCAAGTGACTTTGGCTCCCAAAATCGCAAGGGAATCCGGAGCCATCGATTGGTCTCAATCCTGTCGCCAGATTGATTGTCATGTGCGAGCCATGCAGCCATGGCCCAAGGCCTCAACCATTCTGCAGCGCGATGGGCAATCTGCAGGCCGCTGTACGATTCAGCAGGTTGGCCGCTCTGCAGACTTGTTGCTTCCGTCACTGCCACCGGTTGCCGGTAGGCTCCAGGAACATCAGGGTCGTTTGTTTGTTGCAGCCGGAGATGGCTGGCTTGAGATCCTGCGAATTCAACCGGATGGCCGTAAGAGTATGGACGGCCGCTCTTTCGTCAACGGTTATTCAATCACCTCGAACGACCGATTTGTCCGCGACATTCAGTGAGGGCGTTCGATCTCGATTGCCGTCACCGCTGAACGCACCAGTCCGGATGCAAGTCGAGTCGTAAGAATCTCGCCGGGTTCGACCCCTTCGGCGGATCGCAACAAGGCACCGTCCGACCTTTGTGTCAACGAGTACCCCCGGGAAAGGACCCTGAGTGGGCTCAGTGCCTGCAGTGATGCTGCGAACTCCGCCAAATCTCGCCCTCTTCGCTCGGTCAATAAGCGAACGGCCTTCACCGCACGCTCAGAGAAAGCTTCACAATCGAGCCGTTTTTGATCGACGAGACTCATGGGCCGCTGAAGTACAGACCTCGCCTCAATCGTACTCAGTCGAAGTCTGGCCCGATCCAGACGATCTCGCAGAGTCTGCCTCATGCGGTGTGCCGTGTGAATCAGTGAGTCATGAAGATCACGAGCTGACGGAACAACCAGCTCTCCAGCTTCGCTGGGTGTCAGTGCTCGGCGATCTGCAACCAGATCGGCAATCGACACATCGATTTCATGCCCCACTGCAGCGATGACAGGGATTCGACACGCAGCTACAGCCCTTGCGACAACTTCGGTATTGAAGCACCAAAGATCTTCAAGACTTCCACCACCTCGTCCGGTAATCACAACATCAACATCAGGAATGCGATGTACGAGCTTCAAGGCCTTCGCAATTTCTTCCGCCGCCCCATCACCCTGAACGCGAACAGGTACGACCACGATTCGAGCTGGCGGCCATCGCCGAGTAATCACCTGAATCATATCGCGAACGGCAGCACTGCTCGGACTCGTTACAAGGGCAATCCGACGCGGTATCTGCGGAATCGCTCGCTTTCGCGACTCATCAAACAGGCCCTCTGCTGATAGTTTGTCGCGAAGTTGTCGAAAAGCCAGCTCAAGTTCCCCGATGCCCTGTGGCATCAAACGGGATATGACAAATTGACAAGTCCCCTTGGCGACATAGACCTGCAAAGACCCCGTAGCGAGGCACTTCATTCCATCTTTCGGGTCAAAGCGAATCTTCTGAGCAGCACTTCGCCAGATCACAGCACCGATTTCGGACTGTTCATCCTTCAGAGTCAAGTACCAATGTCCGGCCGGACTGCGCCGACAATTGGAGATCTCTCCTTCAACGGTGCAGGGAGGCAACGCGGTCTCAACGACCTCTTTAAAGGCATTGACGAGATCTGAAACACTGACAACAGGAAACTCCGACAACTTACTGTGACTCCTCAAGTATTCTTCGGGCGGTTAAAATTGAGGCTTGGTGTTCGCGCGGTAGATCATTCAAATCATTGACTGAATCGTGGCTGTGCACAGAATGGCATTACTCAGCAACACCATCTTTGAATGCACTGAGAATACATCTCTGTGCCAAGCTGAAGCTGTTCCAGACTAATCCACTCATCATCCGTGTGAGCCTGAGCGATATCGCCAGGGCCGAACACCACGATGTTTTTCAACTCCGTAAAGATCGCCCCATCAGTGCCATAGGCGGCGGTGCGAGCCGCTGATCGCCCGGCAAGTTGCAACAGTTCTTTGACGAAAGGTGCAGACGGGTCCGTATAGAGTGGTGAGCCGGAAAACAGAGTATCAAACTTCAGCCCGCATCGCGTCGCCAGTTCTCGAATTTGCTCCACCATGCCATCAGCATCCTGCCCGGGCATCGGACGAAAGTACGCCAGACACTCCGACTGAGCGGATGTGATGTTGATCCCTGTGTTGGTATCACGAATCATCAGGTTGAGGGTCGGTGTAGGCGGCACAAATCGATCGTCGCGCCACGTCTCAGATGTTTCCATCTCCTCATTGATTCTTTGAATCTCCACGAGGAAAGGAATCAAAGCCATGTTCGCATTCACGCCCAGTCCAGTACTGGAGTGAGCAGCTCGCCCGATGGACGTGGCTCTTACAGCACGACCGCCCTTGTGAGCGTAGACGACATCCAGCGATGTCGGTTCCCCCACGATTGATGCTGGCTGGGAAGCAACGATCTGACGATACAGTTGCGAATCTTCGACAACCTTACGCGCCCCATGCATGCCCACTTCTTCGTCGGCTGTCACGACATAGAAAATGGGAGCCCTGAGTTTCGAATTCCGAGGTTCGTGCGCTGCGGCGAGCATGCAAGCCAACGATCCTCGCATGTCGCAGGATCCACGGCCGTACATTCGCCCGTCGGCCACATGGGGAGTCCATGGCCCAGAAGCGGGAAAACTCCAAGAGTTGACGGGTACGACATCAGTGTGGCCAAAGTAGGCCAATCCGCCAATCGATACCGGACCTTTTCGTGCAACGAGGCATGACTTGGAGATACCGTTTTCATCATTGTAGGCCAGGCGTTCAATCTCGAAATCCAGCTGACGCAGCCACTGATCTATACAGTCCGTAATTTCGGTGTTCGAATCCCGACTGACGGATGGGAACGGGATCAATTCTCGCAGGTATTCATGAGCTTGCATGATTTGAACATAATGTTGGGACAGGAAGTGCGGAAACTCAAAGGTCTGGATATCTGCTCATCATCTGCGCACGGATAGCAGTCTCTGTCGAGAAGAATTCACATACCCCGGAACCTCCGAACGATCGACGATGAACGTCCGAAACGCAAGCAAGACCAGTCGAGCAGAGGCGCACGGAGCTAAAATCCCGACGACATCATGAACATCGGGGAACGAATCAGAAAGCAGGTAAATCTGCAACTTTGTTCTCGACGCAGACGTCCGGTTGTCCCAATAGTAACGATTGTGCGAATTGTAGAGGTTGCAGGACACATAGCGCTGAAGAGTTCCGCACAGTTTTGTCCACTCCTTTTTCGGAGACGTTAACAATGGGTATTTACTTTGAGACGGGCCGGCATTTGTCCTGGCTAGCCTGTCTACTGCTGGTCTGTTTCGGGCCAGACACAAGGTCTGCTTCGGCAGATGAATTGTCCAATTCTGTGACTTCTGAGTTACTTAATCTCTCTCGCGCTTTTCGCAGCCTCGATCAGAGTTTTCAGTACCGCGGAATGTCCAGCCGACTTGCATCAACTGCAGGTTCGGTCTTTGTCGACTGGGAAGCGAAAGGCATCCCAGTCGAGCAGGCTCCGGCCGTCAGAGTTCCTGCCCCTGTGCTGGTCGGGTGCGCGGCAGAACGGTTGAATGCTCATCACTGTGAGCACTGCGGTGGTTCTCTACAGCTAGCAGAAGACCCCTGCTGTGCCTGCCAACATTCAGGATGTGGGGGCCGTGAAGAGTTTGGACATCATGATGTCCTATTGCACGGTCTCTCTCAGGGAGGTTGTGCTGCAGCGATCGGAGTTCCGCTGCATCCACTGCATAACGACTGCCGAGCAACGATTGGTATTCCACTCCATCCGGTTGCAGCGCGCGAAGCAGTGCCGGTTCAAAGTGGTTGTTCAAACTGTGATCGCTGCGATGAATGCTCACAGAATGAGGTGGCGATTACTCCGTCATGTTCCAGTGCCTTGCCGAAATGTGAGGCCTGTTATGTGGTTGAACAGTACCGCAATGGAGTTTTGACACGGACCAAAGTTCCCTGCGAAAGCTGTCATGCACAGAGTTCGCATTAGTGATAGGGTCTCTGTTGAAATTCTGAAGGGAACCTTCATCGGATTACGATGAAAACGCAGCCCGGTTTCTCTGACTGAAAAACCGGGCTGTGACTCAGGTCAGTAGCTGTCGTGTTTCTGTGCCTCGGCAGCTATTTGATCAACTCTGCCACTTTCTTCGCTGCGGCCTCAGCAGCCACGGCCTTCACGTCTGCGACTTTGACGGGCACAAAGCCACGTCGTTTGCTTTCGTCTGCGGCTTCCATAAAGGCGTAGAGATCCGTCGTTTCTTCGGCGCTCACTGGAGGCTGGCCAGAACGAAAGAACTTTACGATCTCAACAACCAGCGGCTTGTAGCCATCGTATTGACCTGCAGGTGCAATACCTTTGGTCCCAAAAGCTGTCCCGCCGTAACCAGAACTTCCGCTCCGGATTCCTCGAAACGTACCAATTCGTCCTTTGTTCCATGTTCCTGTGACAAGATCGAAGTCCGGCGTTTGAGTACGAACGACTGTCTCAACTCCCGGCCCCATAATCGTGAACAGCGTTTCGCATCCGTGAATTCCGTACCAGAAGAGGTCCGGGTGAGTTGGCTCCAGTGAGCACGGAGAATAGGTGTCACAGCCCATGACATCTCCGATTGAACCACCGCGGATTGCCTGAGCGCCGTTCGAGAATCTCAACGAAGATGAGCTGAAGACCGGTGTCTTGTAATGCTTCGCCAGCTCAAAAATCGCAATTGTGTCCACCAAAGAGCCGGCGATTGGCTTATCGATGAACACTGGCTTCTTAGCCTTCAATACTGGAAGTACCTGCTCCAGATGTGGCCGACCGTCATTCGTTTCCAGAAGCACGGCATCAACCTGAGCAATCATCGCGTCGAGATCATCAATGACCTCAACACCCATGGACTTGATCTTCTCGGTGTATTCCGGCACCCGTTTCACGCTGCTTTCAATGTCCGGGCTTCCTTTCGGATACACAAGAATCACTTTGCAGCCAGCAAGTGCTGGATCGGCGCCCCCTTTGTTGAGCAAGTCGGCAAATGCCAGACAGTGAGAGGTATCGAGCCCAATCATTCCAATCCGGATTGCCTTAGCGGGCTCGTCAGCGAGCGCAGACGGCAGGCTCGAAAACGTAGCGGAAATCATACACAGGCTGGCAAGAATAGTTCTGAACATCAAAACGGTCTCCTTTGGGAAGGACAACTAATGGCAGGGATTTCAGGCGGGAAAGGAAGCTTAACGCAAAGCTCAATACTTTACACCAACAGACAGATGTCGCAGGACCACAAGTCCGTCCGTCAGAGCTTGTTCAAGTTTGCAGTGGAGTCCTGAGGCTTCGGCAATGGCTTATTCGGATCAAAATCCTTCGGAAGATTTCCTTCCAGTTTAAACTCTTCGATCAGTTCATTGCGGCGGCGTGCCACGGCTCTGTCGAATTCACTCAGGACGTCCAGAGCACGATCTCGCGATGTGACGAGACCAATAATCAGATACTGAGTGATCGCCATCAGATAACACACCCAGCCCACCAGCCAGCGTTCTCGGTGACGAGCTAACAAGTCAGACTCTCGCTTGAGGTCCGGAACCATCTTCTGCAGGGCATCGAGTGTCACCATGGACTGCATGGGACTAACGACGGCACATTGCTGACAATAAGCCCAGGAGGCGATGGTGTCGCGTCGAAGAATTTCCTTCTGGTCACTATTCAATACCGGCATTTGCGAGCCAATAATGGCACACATCATCGCCAGCACGGGAGACGATCGGTTCAGATGACGACAAACGAATCCCTTCAGGAATTTCCATTTCAACTTCCAGAGTTGAACGACAGGATTCTTTCCCTTTTCCAGCTTTGGTGGCCCAGGGTGCAACACTGCAAACAACTCCTGATCGGGCATGGCTTCGATCACGCTGATGGCCAGCATGAGCCTTAAACCCATTGTCAGCCAGTCGGCACGATCAAGCCAGTCGACCTTCTGCATCCAGCCAAACAGCAGATGCTCCATGTTCGCAGTAGCGGCCAGCAAAAGAAGTGCCCCGCGAAACCACTCTTCCAGGTCTTTCTCAAGTTCGTCGTCCAGGTCCTGAAGACGAAAAACCTTACGCATGATGAAACGAAAAATGGGAATCGCAATTAGCCCGACCAGCACACGCGAAATAGGGCGCAGTACGCTGCGAAACAGCGGCAGGTCCATAAATATGCGAAACAAACTGCCCAATTGCGACTCTTTCCAAATTCAGTTCAGGCGTTCAACTCACATTGTGACCACGGCGAAGGTTGGCGATTCGACTTCACGTGCCAAGACTGTATCCTGCCGAGTCGGCTCACTCCACCGTCACCCCTAAACTGGTCGAATGTCCGGACTCTGGCAGGACGCCCCCTGACATCAGGCTACGAGAATACTCATGTTCGGTATCGCTGGCGAAACAGCATTTGACCTGCGTTTCAACCTGTTCGGAATTCCAATTCGCATTCATCCTGTCTTCTGGATCTCCGCCGCGATGATGCGATGGAATCCAGAGCGGCTGGATCTTGTCGTTCTGGGAGTCATCTGTGTCTTCGTAACCGTGCTGATCCATGAACTTGGTCATGCACTGGTTCTTCGTCACTACGGATGGCCTTCCGAAATTGTGCTGTATTTTTTGGGCGGATATGCAACCGCGACTCGCCTTTCAACGTGGCGTCAGATCTGGTCTCTGGCAGCCGGCCCACTTGCCGGGCTTTCCTTTTCAGCGATTGTGTACGGCGTGATGATCCTGTTGCTGAAATCTTCGCCAGCTACCTTCGAAGACTTTCCCGCTTTGAACTACGTTTTCTTTATGCTCTTATTCAGTGGAATCATTGTCAATGTGATGAATCTGATCCCGACGCTTCCCCTCGATGGCGGGCAAATCATGGCTACGCTCGTAACGCACTACGGCGTTCGTGGCCGTCAGGCATCAGAGCTGGTTCTGAAGATTTCTATCGGTGCGGCCGGCGTAGTGGCTCTGTGGTGTGCCTACTGTTCCAACTCAGGTGCCGATGTGCTGCCAAGCATTTTCTACTCATTTCTGCCGGCCCCCCACGCTGGCATTCTGGCTCGACTTCAGCCCGACCCTCAGTTCCTGATGATCTTCTTCGGAATCCTCTGTGCCCAAAGTGTCATCAACTATAACCAGTTCAAGGCGTGGTAGTGCCATCGGGAACGGCGTCGAATGACTCCAACACATTCAGGGTGTTAGTTGATTCTATGGAAATTCAAGCTCGAGCAGCCTTCGTTACTACTTGCACGGCATTCGATATCGCCACTCCAGTGGTTGGGGTAGTTCCTGTGCTGTGAATTCTAAATGTATTACTCGCCGATGTCCGGGATTGATCATTGGCGAAGAGGCATGCAGCAGCAGAGGGCTCATCAACACCGCCCCTCCCGCGGGCACCTCACAAACAACTTCATTCACACTGGAGGAGATTTCTTCAATCCGACCCGATGTCAAAGCGTCGGAACGGTGACTTCCGGGTAGCACCTTCAAAGCCCCGTTTGCAGCAAAGCAATCATCAAGATGCAGCCGAACAGCAAGGATCCGAGACATGATCTGAACAGGAGGCTGGGCACACTGGACTCCTGCTTTTCGAGTCCACGCATGAAAGCCTTCCACTTCGTGACGCTCTTTGACGGCGATTGATAAATCCTGGTGCCAGAATACTCCCCAGTTTGCGCCGTCCGTTTTGTCAAAAAGCGTTGAGCGAACCATAAATGCCCCGGTTCCAAGAACTGCTTCGACCAACTCTGCAACTTTCGAATTCAAGGACAGTGCAGCAACTTCCGGAATAACGTCAGCAAGATTTCGGAGCGCGTAAACACCACTGCTGTTGGAAACAGACTCTACAGCCTCGATTCGCGCACGGGCCAGTTCGGTAAGATGAACAAGGCTCGCAACGGTATCGCCATCCAGACACTGGGGGACGACTGCAAACCCCTGGTTCTGAAACATGCGGAACAGCGAATTACTCATAGATCGGGCAGAACGTATTGAATGCGTCTTCACAGAAGACGCCGGGATCATTAAAGCGGCGACCGCGGTCGAGCCCACTGATCGAGTCCATGTCAGCCTGAGATAATTCAAAGTCAAAAATGTTCAGGTTCTCTGCCATACGATCCAAAGTTGAAGTCTTTGGAATCACCGAGGTTCCTCGCTGAACTCCCCAACGAAGCAGAACCTGAGCCGCTGACTTTCCTTTCTCCATACCGATGCACTGAATAATTGGATTGTCGAGCAGAGACTCTGACTGGCTTGCCATCCCCAGACTGTAGTAGCTGGCAGCACCCAGAGGAGAAAACGCTGTGAATGCGATCTGTTCCTGCTGGCAGTATCGCAGCAGTTTCGGCTGAACAAGAAACGGATGCGATTCGACCTGAAGAACACTCGGGCGAATTCGAGCATAAGCCAACAGGTCACGCAGCAGACTTGTACCGAAATTGCAGATACCGATATGTTTCACTAGTCCGCTGTCGACCAGATCTTCCATCGCCTGCCACGTTTCACTGATCGGAACTCTATCCTCCTCCATGCGTGGTGTCTCAGCCGCGGGATCCACAAACCATCCCGGCGGATAACGCAGATCAAACGGCACGTATTTCTGAGCGATCGGAAAATGGATCAGGTAGAGATCGAGTTGTTTCAGCCCGAGATCATTCAGTGATTTCTCACAAGCCTGCCGAACATGCTCTGCCTTGTGATAGGTGTTCCAAAGCTTGGAAGTAACCCATAGGTCTTCGCGTTTACAGAGACCATCCGAAAGAGCCTTTTTGATCCCCTGCCCCACTTCACTTTCGTTTCCATAATCACAGGCACAGTCCAAATGTCGGTATCCAATTTGGATCGCCTGTTGAGCGACGTCAGCCGCGAGAGGACGATCGACTTTCCAGAAGCCAAAGCCCACCGACGGCAATTGAGCGCCTGTATTGAGAGAAATGGATGCGGTCATAAAGCGATTTGCACTTTCTGCGTCTTGATCAATGATTCCGACAAACATCGATTAAAAAGTCTAGGGCCTTGGCAGGTATATGGCCATGAACTGTCGCGTCTGGAAGCCATCCCGTTTCTGAATCAAAAGACTGCCGGAGATTCTGAAACGACCTCCGTCGTTGAAGTAACTGGCTTTGTATCCGGGCTGCTGACAGATTTCGATGACTTTGCACGCAGTGTGTAGTGAGCAAACACAGCTCCAGCGGCCGCACCAAGTAAATGCGCGTCCCAGGCGACTCGTTTAGCAGCAGACGGCAACAGTCCCCAAGCTAATGTGCCTCCGTATAGAATCACCACCAGAATTGCCGTACCAGCAGAAACTAGTTTTCTCTCATGGATTCCTGCTGTGATCAGATAAGCCGTCAGTCCATAGACCAGACTACTTGCACCGACTACAGGGCTGGATAACCCGATCACCCATGTGAAAAGCCCGGCAAGAACGGTAATGCTGACTAAGATGCGGCGTGCGTTATCGCGAGTCACCGAAAGCATAAAGAGCAGCACTGCCAGAGGAATCGTGTTCCCCAGCAGATGCTCGAATCCATCATGCAGAAACGGCATCGTGAAGATCCCAATCAACCCTGATACGGATCTTGGTTTCAGCCCGTAGTTCTGAACCAGATTCCAGTCGGTCAGCGAGAGTGGCACATTGATCAAAAAAATGAGCCAGATAAAGCCAACAAACGCAAGAACGCTGATCAGATTTCGTCGTATTTCCAGTTTCATGATTTCACCAGGGGGCCCTATCGCAAAAGGCCACTTTGTTCAGGATTCTACTGATACCCATCACGGGAACGCAGAAACGCGGGGAGCGGATCACAGACTTTCCAGAAGCAGCTGCAACTGTTCAATCTGCTTTTCTGATAGTGCCATTTCTGAATTGTGATGTGAAGTCTTCAGAACTTCGGCAAGCGTCGCCGCCCGACCGTCATGAAAATAGGGTGCACGCTGACTTACACCTCTGAGCGACGGTGGATTGAACAGCGTTTCTCCCTGTTCGTCATGAATACCAACATCATACGTGTCGTTGCTCGTCAACCCAGTGCCTGCATGACAGTTCTGGCATCCTGCGGCTTCAAACCCTATTCTTGCCGCTGCCAGCACATCACCGTTCGGCATCTTGTTCTTTGCAAGGCGAAGTGAAGGGGCCGGAGTAAGGGTTTTCAAGTACGCAGAAAGACGCTCGATCGGTAGTTCTTCTGTCGGGATCTGAGTCTGCATTGAAACAATCAGAGACGTCTTGATTTGTTCGTCCAGACTACTCTTGCTTCCTGTCCAGGCCCATGGCCCGGAGTCAGAGACCCCTCGTAACGAAACAACCTTCTTTGGGGCTCCGCGATCTTCATCTCCAAACGTGTCTGCTCTTTGCCCATTCGTATGACCATCAGTGTGGCATGAATGACAACTGAACCAGCCATCCAATGAAACTGAAGCGTCATAGAAAGTCTGCTCCCCCTGCTCTGCCAATGTGAGTTCCCGAATCTCACCCAGCGAAATGGTCGTTTCGACCGCCGGGGCCTTACCCTCCAAAGACAAGACTGTCACTGAATCGTCAAAACGATTTGATATGAACGCCTTCTTCTGCTCACTATCCAGACAGATGGCTTCCGGTCGCTTCCCTGTTCGCAGACGTTCAAATGGCATGTGACTGGCGGTTCTGAAGGCCACCTGATTTACGCCGGAGATCACAATCAGCGTGAGGTCATTCTCTGTGACGACCATGGCGCCGGGATCACCCGAACCAATCGACGGCGTTCCCAATGGGTATCGCTGTTGCGAAGCATATGACGTCCCGGAGTATTCCGCTTCCTCCGGAGCTGTGTCGTCAGCATCACCAGACACCGACAACAGTTGATCAAGAGGGATAGAATGCAGTCCGTTCTGCATCAGGACTCCCCAGAAGACTCTTTCGTAAGTCGTGAACGTGGCTGGATCGAGCGTCTGACAGGCAACCAGCAGTTTCCCGTGCTTGTGATTAAGCCCCAAACCCCGAATGTTGTGCCCATAAACATCATGCTCCTTCAAGACGGAGCCCGCTGCCGTATCGACAATAGCCAGCCGACCCGCGAAGGAATCGGCAACGATCAGTTTGCCGTCCGGGAGATACAACATGGTGCGAGGTGCAAACGACAAACTCAGTTGTCGTTCTTTCTGCAGTCCATCTCGCTGTCCCCGAAACAAGGTCACAGTCCTGGACCATAGCGATGAGACTGCCACCGAAGTTTCGTCCGCGCTGACAGCAACATCAACTGGGTATAGAGGCAGTTCCAGGCTCAGAAGAGGCTCCAGCCCGGAACTTCCAGGCTCTTCGATCGACCAGAGCAGTCGATGGGCATGATCGTCCAGGAGCAACAATCCTTTTCGCCACGCGGCAATCCCACTAAGAGATTCTGCGACCTTCCATTCCGCTTGGAGCTGGTTGGACGTCATGTCAATTTTGCTTACGGAGCCAGTCCGTGAATTGGCCACAAACAGAAAATCATTCTGACAGACGAGATCCACTGGGACTCGATATTGCGGCAAAGAGCGTAGTTGCGGTGACAACAGCTCTGCACAAAAAGCGACCGGAGTCATCGCAAGCATGAAGATTGAAGCTGTCAGAAATCCCGATGTGCTACGCTGATTCATACCCGAGTAACCTCATCTTCAGGGGCCGGTTCAACTCAACTTTTGTTGCCACGAACGGGATAAAGCAACGTTAGCTCCACAACAGTTCGGGCCAGCGACGACGACAAACACTTTCTCAAATCATTTTGGGCCAATATTGCCTCGGCTGATGACATGGATGAAGGCCCAGAGTAACTCAATCCTGCGAATTCGCCCAGCAGGAAAACGTGAGAAACAGTCAGTTGAGACATGGACATACTGGGCAATCCTCACACAATTGACATCAAGAGTTGTTACTGATCTGAGTCTGGCAAAAATCCATGGCTCAACTCCGGAAGTTTCCTTAAGTGTTTCCGATCATCATTATGATGTCTGTTCACGAAAAATTGTCTCAGAATATCAAGGCTATCCGAGATGAAATTCGCTCGGCCTGTACGCGAGCTGGAAGAAATGAGTCCTCTGTTGGGCTTGTGGCGGTAACAAAGTATGCCGAATGGTCGTGGGTTCAGGAGCTAAGGTCTCTTCATCAAACGTTTGGAGAGAACCGTCCCCAACAACTCGCAGACCGGCAGACAATATTGCCGGACGCTGAATGGCATCTCATCGGGCAGCTTCAGCGGAACAAAGTTCGGCTGGCATTACAGCATGCAACACTCATTCACTCTGTTGATTCGTTGAAGCTCCTGGAACGAATCGAAGAAACAGCCGCAAGCATCAACAAGGATGCTCACGTGCTGCTTCAGGTCAACGCCTCAGGGGAAACAACCAAATCAGGCTTTACTCCGGAAGAGATCACTAACGAATGGCCAGCCGTCATGGCGATTTGTTCCAGGACTCACGTCAACGGTTTAATGACCATGGCCGCCGAATCAGAGAATGCAGAAGATGCTCGGCCCACGTTTCGCAAACTCCGGCAGTTACGAGATCAACTAGCGGCCAGAGAGGACTCAAAGAAAGCTGGTCTCCAGCTCCCTGAGCTTTCGATGGGCATGAGTGGCGACTTTATTCCAGCGATTGAAGAAGGTGCAACGCTCGTCCGAATTGGCAGCAGACTTTTCAACGGTTTGGAGCCAACCTGATCACAGGGAGAATCAATTCCAGAAAACTCTTCCCCGAAATCAGTCGTTAAAATGTTTGCAGATTTCTACTGTGCCTTGTCGGAAATATCACGACGACACCAGCCGCCTTGCCACGAAATCTTGTCGACGGCTTCATAAGCGGCTCTCTTCGCATCGGCAATTGTGTCACCCATGGCTGTGACACCGAGCACTCGTCCGCCAGCATTGACGACTTCGCCGAACTTATTGATCGTCGTCCCGGCGTGAAAGACCTTTGCACCAGGAACCTTGTCCGCTTCAGAAATTCCAGAGATCGGATGCCCCTTGGTATAATCACCTGGATATCCCTCTGACGCCATCACGACGCAGACAGCAGGCCGAGGATCCCATTCAATTCCTTCCAGCTCTGACAGTTTCCCTGTCGCCGCCATCAGCAGCACTTGAGCCAGATCCGACTTCATTCGCATTAACACCGGCTGTGCTTCCGGATCGCCAAATCGGACATTGAATTCCAGAACCTTCGGGCCATGCGATGTTAGCATGATGCCAGCGTAGAGGACTCCGGAAAACGTGCAGCCTTCGACTTTCATCGTATGGACTGTCGGGATCAGAATTCGACGCACGATCTCGTCCATGATTTCCGTCGTTACAACCGGCGCTGGGCAATAGGCTCCCATCCCTCCGGTATTCGGCCCCTTATCATTATCGAAGGCTCGCTTATGGTCCTGAGCGACATCCAATGGCACGATCGTGTCGCCATCTACGATCGCCAGAATGCTTGCCTCCTGGCCGACCAGACATTCTTCAATGACAACCTGCGAGCCCGCATCTCCGAACGCTCGCTCCTGAAGAATTGCTCTGACAGCCGTGCGAGCTTCTGCCAGGTTCGCGCAGACGAAAACGCCCTTCCCCGCTGCAAGGCCATCAGCTTTAACAACGAGGGGCTGCTCTTCACAGTCATCCAGATACTGCATGGCCTCCGGAACTCGGCTGAACACAGAGAATGCCGCAGTAGGAATATTGGCCTTTTTCAACAACTTCTTGGTGAAGACTTTGCTGCCTTCCAGGCGAGCAGCAGCGGCCGACGGACCGAAGACGGCCAATCCATGCCGACGCAGCTCATCAGTCAATCCTGCAACTAGTGGAGCTTCCGGCCCGACAACTGTCAGATCGATGTGGTTCTCGCGCACGAACTTCACGAGCCGATGCACATCATCTGCAGCAATGTTCAGGTTCTCAGCATCAATCGCAGTCCCTGCATTTCCCGGCGCACAGTAGACCTTCGTAACCAGCGGCGACTGGACGAGTTTCCAAACCAGTGCATGCTCACGACCCCCAGAACCGACAACCAGAATCTTCATCGAATCAACTGCCCTGCGTGCTGAGAAAACAAAAAAACTCGCGGCAGAGTACCGCGAGTTTCGGAAGAATTCGAACCAGACACTTATCTGTCCCGAGTTTCGGATCGACAATCACACCTGTCACACAACCGGAAGAGACTCCGGCTTCAACACAAATGGAAACACTCTGATTGCCGTTCCAGGATCATGTTGCTTCTTGTAAGCCAGTTGCGCAGCCCGGTCGGCCGCAAACTGCAAACGGATGAACTCAAGGCCGCAGAAAGAATCGATATCCGCTTCTGCTGCCACATCGGCGAACATCTCTCCGGCTGAGGCCGCATGGCGGCGTACTCCGTGGATACTTCGTTCCCGAACCTTAACTCCTGCGGCTGCCAACTTGATAAGTCCCTTTAGGAACCGACCAACCGTTGTATCAGCACCAGATACCCGCCACAGCTTCTCCCACTCCTCATGAGCTTCCCAATAGAAGCCCATGTTGAAGTAATCCAAACCCAGCAAATAATTGCGATTATTCGCCCACGTTTCAGGGCTCAACGCCCGAGGACCCTGTCCCGGTGCGTGCTTCTTACCGTGACTATGCCCCTTCGGGTCACGAACAGGGTGAGGCATCCCAGAGCCGGGATAGTAGGTGTAGGCGGGAAGTGGACTGGAAGGGTACAAACGCTCAGCTTCGGCTTCAGCCGTAATCATGTGTCGTCGACTCCATTGGCTAGGGGTCATGAATCAGTTGCTCCGCGGAATCGTACGCAGCGGCATCGTCGGAGAACACACGCGGAACAGGAGTTCCCCACGACAATCTGCCACTGACGACCTCAAAACTGAGCAAATGACCACTAAGATCACTTGCCCGATTTCGATTGCACCGAATTTACACCTTTTTCCGTCAACTTCGAGAACTTCTTTCCGCATTTCGCCAGATTCCGGATCGCCGATGTCCAGAACCTAATCAGTCTGATTAGTCGAAACCGACAACCTATTTCACCTAAACTGACTGCTGGCGGGGCTTTAAGCGTTTGTGCCCACGACATTACCGGTCGCGGACTAAGTGGTATATTCAGAATTCAGGCGAACATACTCCTGCGTCAGATCCGAGGTCCAGAATCGGACCGATTCTGTTCCGGAACATGGCCCGCCAGAAATCGAATACTCCAGTGCGACATCGCGTTTAGACTTCAAACTTGCCGAAAGCTCACTCGCATTAAAGCTAACAGGTGTGCCTGCCAGGTAAACCTGAACCCCATTGATCTTCAGTGAAGCAAAGGCCGTATCGAATTCCACGTTGGCATAGCCGGCCGCAGAAACGATTCGGCCCCAGTTTGGATCGCCACCAGCGATCGCGGTCTTCACCAATGCACTTTCCGCGATTTCCTTGGCGATTCTATACGCCTGGTCCCGGGTTTCTAAGCCTTGGACATCCACCGTTACGAAGTGATCGGCCCCCTCGGCGTCTCGGATAATGCTGGTCGCCAGATGTTGGCAAACCTGCTGGACGGCAGCCTGTACCTTCAAGAAGTCCTCAGGAGACAATTCTATGGGATTAGCTCCGTTTGCCAGTAGCAGCACGGTGTCACTTGTGCTCATATGTCCATCGACACTGATGCAGTTAAATGTGCGGTCCACTCCAAGCCGAAGCGCCTGATCACATTGTTCAGGGGTCAATGCGGCATCCGTCAGGACAACTCCCAGCATCGTCGCCATATTTGGCGCGATCATGGCAGCGCCTTTGCAGGCACCGGAGACTCTGACAGTACCGCCGGAGACCCTGACGTCGACTGATGTAAGTTTCGGAAACGTGTCCGTGGTCATCATTGAGGTCGCCGCAGCTAGCAAATGCTGATCGGATGCTCCTAACGCCTCAATCCCCGTCGGGATGCCCTTCATGATGGTCGCCATGGGCAGCGGAACACCAATTACACCGGTCGAGCACACAAAGACGGCTTCCTCGTGACAGTCAAGTTGCTTCGCCACTGCCGCTGTCATCGCTCGTGCGTCTGCAATTCCAGGCTCACCGGTCGCGGCATTGGAGTTCCCCGAATTGATGATCACAGCACGAGCCACCGACGACGGGACTCGCTCTTTGGAAACAATGACTGGCGCACCGCAGACACGATTTGTCGTAAAAACGCCGGCCGATGCGGCCGGTCGATCTGAAACAAACAAGGCAAGATCCGGCTTTCCGCTGGCCTTAATACCGCAAGTTGTGCCCGATGCTGTGAAACCGAGGGGAAGGCTTGGCTGAGAACTCATTGACACAAAAACCCTTTGAATTCTGAGGGAATTGACGAAGCGGGGAGAAAACCGCACTACGAGCTTTTGGGGAGCGACCAAAAGCATTTAGGCAACAAACCCCTGAACGGACGGGATCGTGGCGTCAGGATTCTCTGTATGCAAGCGAGCCGCATGGTACTGAAAAACGCTGTGCCGCCAGGATGACTGGTGATTGACAAATAATCTCCCCCAAAGTTCAGACCGCTTCGCGACTATGAACTGGGGAATTGCTCTTCGGGCAAAGTTGGGTTGAAGTCGGTTGTTGGCTGGGGCAGCTCGCTCGGGGGCGTCGCACTCGTCGCCGCGAACTGAACATGCACCTGAGATTCGTCCATATCCGGAAAATCGTCAGTCGCTTTTCAAAACGCAAACAGGCCGTCATCATACTCCCGCACGCTGGATATTGACCTGTCTGGCTCAGGAGTTTGCGGTTCAAAGTCGATCACCCACCAGCGATTTCGGGGACGCCTTTCATTCGCAATCGTCACAAGCCCTGCATTCGCAAAGGATGCCGCGATTCCAAGGATGTTGTCGTAGGGTGTTGTTCTGATTTCGCCCACACTTTCCAACTCATTCCAGGACCTGGTCTTCGAACAATGGCAAACGTCGCATCACTCGCCTCCGCCGTTTTGACCGCTGGCCATGGGATTCTTCGACTGGCCCAACTTTCTTTTCAAAAGCTTTGAACTAGTCCCTCCGACATTCATATTGCGACCTTCCCTCCACTTACTCATTCGCAGAGGAAAAAAGCGATGTCTCATTCTTCCCCAAAACTTCACAACGCAATGTGGCCCGGTCTCGTTGGTAAGGGCGACGGAGAAGGTCAGGAACCACCAATCAGTCTGGAAAAAATGTTGCAGCTCACGGCTGCAGCCAATGTCAATGGCCAGAAGTTTGATGGGATTGACTACTTCCTGTTTTTTCCTCACACGAATCCAGAAGCCAGTGACGCAGAGCTCAACAAGATTGCGGATCAGATTGCCAGCTATGGATTCTCCGTTGGTTCGCTAGTCGCTCCTGTTTGGCCGGGAACCGTTGGCGATTCCGCGATGGGCGATGACGCTGCCCGTGAGAAATTCATCAGTGCCGTAAAGATGGCCTGCCGCATCGCGAATATTTTCGAAAAGCATGGCGTGCGAAAGTACGGTGTGATTCGGATCGACTCGGCTGAGTTTGGCGTTGGGAAGTGGCGTGAGAACCCCAAGACCAACACATCAAAGATCGCTGGTACGTTTCGTGAAGCTGCAAAGATCGCCGCGGATCACGGCCAACGACTGGCGGCCGAAGGCGAGATCTGCTGGGCTGGCATGCACAGCTGGAAGGATATGCTGAATCTTCTTGAAGAAGTTGGCATGCCGGAATCACTGGGCTTCCAGGCAGACCTGGCTCACACTTATCTGTACTTGCTGGGCTACAACGCTCCTGAGAGCCAGTTGGTCAAGGAAGGACATACGGCCGATGAATTCTACGCGGCCTACAAGATAATGACTGACAAGCTCCGTCCATGGACAATCGACTTCCATGTCGCACAGAACGATGGTCAGGTCCACGGCGCGGGATCACATGACAAGACCGGCAAGCACTGTCCGGCTGACGATCCGAACGGGAAGCTCGATATCGTAAAGTGCGCGGGTTACTGGCTGCAGGGAGCTTCAGAGCGAGGTATCAAGCACATTTGCTGGGACGGCTGTATGTTCCCGAATGCCACGCTGGAGAATCCAAAGACCTGGAACACCATCCTCGACACCATGATCAAAGTTCGCAACGCTCATGGCTGGGCGTGATGCTCCATTGACTGAGTCACGATGACCAATGTTGTTGCATTGGTCATTTTTATTGGCCAATTTGTCTCAAACACTTTTCTTTTCCCACTGCAGGATCACTCACCATGTCCCTAAAACCACTGAACATCGGCCTTGTCGGCTATGGCTTCATGGGCCGTACCCACTCCAACGGTTACAAACGCGTCAATGATTTCTTTCCAGAGTTGAAGCACCGCCCGGTTCTCAAGGCAATCTGTGGCCGCAGCGAAGAACAAGTCAAAGCGTTCGCAGATCAATGGCAGTATGAGTCTACCGAGACTGATTGGCGCAAGCTGATTGAACGGAAAGATATTGATGCAATCGATATCTGTACTCCCAACAACTCCCACGCTGAAATCGCGATTGCGGCCGCTCAGGCTGGCAAGATGGTCCTTTGCGAAAAGCCATTGGCCATGAATCCGGTCGAAGGCCAAAAGATGGTTGATGCCATCGAGAAGGCAGGCGTCGCAAACACAGTTTGGTACAACTATCGTCGCGTACCAGCAGTTTCTCTGGCGAAGCAACTGATTGATGAGGGCCGTCTTGGAAGGATCTTCCATTATCGCGCGAACTTCCTGCAGGACTGGACCATCAATGCAGATCTGCCTCAGGGTGGAGCAGGCTTGTGGCGACTTGATTCTGCGGCAGCGGGATCAGGTGTAACGGGAGACCTGTTGGCACATTGCATTGATACGGCGATTTGGCTGAACGGCTCAATCAACAGCGTGACCGCCATGACTGAAACTTTCGTCAAGGAACGCAAGCACAACCTGACCGGCAAGGTGGAGAAGGTTGGGATTGATGATGCCTGTGCGTTTCTCTGCCGATTTGGCAACGGATCGCTCGGACTGTTCGAATCAACTCGTTATGCACGAGGTCACAAGGCGCTTTACACGCTGGAAATCAACGGCGAGAAAGCGTCGATCAAATGGGACCTGCATGACCTGCATCGCCTCGAGTATTTTGATTACTCGGACAATTCCCTTGTTCGCGGCTGGCACCAGGTACACTGCACGGACGGCGACATGCCATACATGGGCAAATGGTGGGTACCTGGATTGCAAATCGGTTACGAGCACACCTTTGTTCATCAAGTCGCGGATTTCATCGCCAGCATCGAATCGGGAAAACCTTGTAACCCCACTTTCCGCGACGCGCTTGAAACCCAGAAGGTCTGCGAAGCCGTCCTGGACAGCGCGAAATGCGGACAGTGGAAAGAAATTGCGTAGCCTGACTCAAATTTGAGGGCTATACTGGCCGAACAGAAAAACACGGCGGTTGAAGGCGCACCCTTCAGCCGCCGTTCTGTTTCCTGACCGCTGAAGATTCCGAATCTCCCTGTTGAACAAACTCCGGAGAGTCTGTGTCTTCGAGCGTGTTTTTGCGCTTTTTGAAAACATCGACGCACTGATCGAAGTCGTCGCAGATTGGATTCGCCTGAGGTCCCGCTATGGAACGACAACCCATTTCCCGTGAAGGCTATGACAAAATCCGCGAAGAAATTCGTGTGATGGAAGAAGTGGACATGCCAGCGGTTGCCGAGCGTATCAAGACCGCTCGCGAAGAAGGCGATCTGAAAGAGAATGCCGAGTATCACGCTGCTCGTGAGACTCAAGGATACATGCAGGCCAAGATCAATCAGCTTAAGTCAAAATTGTCTGGCTGTTATATTGTCGAACGAAACGACAAGCCAAAGGACTCCGTCGGATTCGGCGCGGTCGTAAAGGTCAAAGATCTTTCGGATGGCTCTGAAGAGGCTTATGAACTTGTTGGCCCCGGCGAAGAAGACTACGACGGCGATATCATGAAGATTCTGACCACCAGCCCAATCGCAACCGCGATGCTCGGCAAAAAGGTTGGCGACAAAGTCGAAGTTGACATCCCGCGAGGCAAATTGCGAATGGAAATCATCGGGATTGAATAGTTCTGTTAAAGCAGAACCTTCCTTGCCTCAAGCGTCAATGGCACCTGAAATTTTCGGGTGCCTCGGACGACATCCAGCGTGATCGTGTCGCCAGCTTTGTGATTTCCCAAAAACGCTTTCAGTTCATCGAAAGTGGATGTTGGCGATCCATCGATCGCAGTAATCTGATCTCCCAGGATAACCGTGTTCCCTTGACGTCGACACCCCTGCAGACCGGATAGCGAAGCAGGCGTGTCGGGGTAAACGAACAAAACAACCAGTCCGCCAGCTAAAAGGTTTTCGGGGATTCCATTTTCACGGGCGGTTTCTGTATCCAGGATTGCAACACCCATTGAGGGAGCGGGCGGACTCGCAGCTTCATTGAAGACGAGGCCGACAGCCTGATAGACATCGTTGACAGCAACAGCAAAACCCAACCCGGCCGATGCACCGCTTGTGCTCACGATCGCAGAGTTCACACCAATCAGGCGACCTGCACTGTCAAGAAGTGGACCACCGGAATTGCCTGGGTTGATGGCCGCATCCGTCTGAATCATACCTCCCAGAATATTCTCGTCGTCGGTACCGACAGTGCGATTTAGTCCGCCAATCACTCCCGTGGAGAGCGTGCGATCGAATCCGAACGGGTTGCCAATCGCGAGCACCTTCTGACCTACCTTAAGATCATCAGATGATCCAATCGTGATGGGGACCAGTTGAGAAGGCTCGGCATCGATTCTCAGAACCGCAATGTCGTGCTTTGACACGGCTCCGACAAACTCAGCGTCAAAGATTCGGTTATCAGCTAGCTGAACTTCAAGCTGCGAATCACGCCGTTGAAATGAGTCCTTGACCACATGCAGATTCGTGATGATATGTCCCTTCTCATCCCAGACAAATCCAGTCCCCGACGCAAACTCCTGCGAGGCCACACTGCCATCAAATGTTTGCTGATAACCTTTCGTACGAATATAGACGACGGACGGTGCAACTTTTTCGAAGACTTCAATAGTCGCCTTTTCGTCTTCTCCCAGTTCACCGCGAGGAGTCACGACTCGATCGGTGTCAGCGTAATTGGGGCGATTCGAAATGGAATCAAAGATGGACTTCAACAACAGCACAGCTACAAGAGCCGTCAGGACAATCACCAGCCAGCCGTTTGCAGCCGCAGTGGTTTCTCTCTGATTTGGACTACCCTGAGTCTCTTTGTCCATAACATTTTTCCGTACATGGCCACCACTGAGGCAGTGGTCTGAGTCATGCATCCCGCGAAAGCCCGACCTCAGTCTATACAGTGCAGGGAATAGTGGCCCAATGTGTGCGAAAACGGGGAAGAGATGAACTCATCCCTTCCCCATGATCGAAACCTAGTCAAGGTTGCCTTCCAGCTTCTCGCGAATATCCTGCAGAGCATCATTAAGGCGCTCACGCACTGACTCCGGCTGCTTGTCCAGAGCATTCAACAACTTTGGCGTCAGTGCTTTGTTGAGTTTGTCGAGCATCGCGGACGCTCGCTTCCAGAACTGTTCAGGAGTTAACTCCTGGCGTTCTCCGCCGGGTGCTTCTTCTCGAATCTGCGGTGCCGGAGAAGCCGCGTCAGCGCGAAATGGCGCGTAGTTTTCGCCAGCATCTCGGGCGACAGTGTCCATCGTCGCAACTGCTGTTCTCTCACCGGACGAAAAGCCAGCTCGATCACCCATCCCGCTGGGGGTGAACTGGGATGGATCAACCACGCGGGATAATGGCACCGTTGATGTGTCAATTCCCAGTGGAGCAGCCCATTCTGAATATCCTTCAGAAGACTCAGCGAACAAATCTTCGCCCCGCTGAGCACGTCGCCATGCACGCATTTCTGCAACTGTGGCATCAGATTCCTCCGCCCAGCTCAAACAATCTTCAGCGTCATCCCAGTTCAGAGCTACGTAAAAAAACGACCATTTGAGACTGCCATATTTCTTGTGGTTCTCTCCAAATGCTTCCCAAACGCGACGTCTCTGGAAGATCTGGTCACCACTCAGGCCAACCATCTGGCCAAAGTCACCATCGGTACGGTTCTTCGCATAACGCTGTGTCCATTTGGAAGCACATTCACCAACCACCCAGTTACACTGGCTGACGGCATCACGAGCCTTTGAAATCAACTGTTCTTCAGATTCTGCCACGATGGTTTCGTCCTTCCAGGCGTAGGGAACGGCCCTGAGCGGTGAGAAAATCAGGTGTCGGAGCCGGCAATTTCGATGCAACAATCCGCGAACGCAGGCACTCCTGAAAAACGCCCGCTGGAATCGCGACCTGCCATCCTACGCACGAAAATCGACGCCTTCTACTCCAGGATCAACGAACCCTCAGGAATCCCGGATGTCCTTATTCTGCCCTGTTTGACTCTTCGCAAACCGCACAAACTTCTTGATTTCAGATCCTCAATTTGAGATGAAAAACCTCAGATTCCGTGACATTTGGAGTCCGAAGATTTTCACCAGGAATTGACTTCAGGACAGTGGACCATCTGCCGATACATTCGGTATAAATCTCCGAGGCAGCTGAGTCGCTCACAGGGACCCATTTTGCCAAAGCAGATTGATAAAATCGGGGGGATAGCCAAGTGGCTAAGGCAACGGATTGCAAATCCGTCACGCGTGGGTTCGACTCCCACTCTCCCCTTGCAAAAAACGCTGGTTATCCTGAAAAGGTGACCAGCGTTTTTTGTTGGCTGTTTTCCGGTTGCGACCTTGAAAAGCACGTTCGTTCCCGGGGTTTCCACTATTCCAGCGAGAGAACTACTCGATCGTCGAGCACCTCTACTTTGCGAAAATGGCGTCCAAAGATCAGCGGAAAGAACTCCACACCAGTTTTCTTCTCCTTGATGTCGCTGAGTTGGACGATCTCCTTCAACACTGCCTTATTCGCTGCCTGATCTTCGTCTGTTACTTCAATGACAACCTTGTTTGCTCGGAAGTAGGCAATCAGATCGCCAATCGTCGCACGCTCAGCACGAAAACTGAATGTTGTTGTCCGCAAAGAATTCGGGGCTGCGGGCTTTTTCGTATCTGCTTCGGTGGAATTTAACAGCTCCGACAAAGCCGCATTTAGCTGGCCATGTTGCTCCAGAGTTGTATTCACGGTGCCTACGGATCCGCTCCACTTCACAGTGATCTCAGGAAACTGTCTCTTCCAGAGTTCGGTGGTGGACGCCTGAAACTTTTTCCCAGGAGAGTAACGGTGATCAAAAGTCTCCTGAGGATCAATCGTCTTGAGACTGACCGAGCGGCCATCATCGGACAACCGAAATTCGAGTTCGAACTGGTTCAATACGATCGTCGCCGCTTCGGCAAATGTCATGCGAGGCAGGTCGCTCCTCGCCCAGACATCGTGAGGAATCAAATCCGGATTCGTGATACGAACGCCAGTCGCCCGAGCGTAGTTTTCGAGAATGGACTTTGGCTCGGCCAATTCCAACCAGCTTGAGTCGATGAGTGCGACCAGTTTTCGATGATCCTCCGGCCTCATCTTGCGTTGCAATTGATTAATCTCCTTCTCCCGCAGTTCGATCAAGACAGGAATACGATGAACTGCCAACGCAGGACCGATACAGGCGAGGTGTTCCGTCAGGCAGCACCCGCTATCAGGCACTTCCTCCGCGATACTCTTTAGCACTTCCCAGCGTGAAACTGACGTCGCGTTCAGGCTGATCTGATAACGAGGATCGAGTCGACGGTCACGAATGACGGCAACCTCTGACTGATTCATTAGATCCGACAGTTGATTTTGAAGTGGAGTATTAAGGCTCGACCAACTCACCTTGGTCAACATTGCAGTCTTCAAAGACTTCCCGGACTTCAGAGCTGTCTTATGATCAAAGGCGTTTGCGACGCGAATTCCGGAAAGCAGCACGGTTATCGTGAGGAGAACATTTCGGAAAATGATGCCGGGATTCCTGTTTTTCAGCAGGAAAAACGTGGCAGCAGTCGTTTCCATTTTCAATTGCTCCATTCTGCCTGGAAAACAGTCTCGGCAGGACCAAACATCAGTAAAACTGTAGAGTACTCAGCCGAACCACGAGACTTTCTGTTAGTGAACCGGATCTCGTGAAAGTAGGATGATGGCATCGACCAGCAGCTTTGGTCGAGCCTTGCAGGACGATTTCTGAGACAGATTATGAAACAGACACATGCAGTCGGCATCGACCTTGGCACCACATATTCGTGCATTGCGTCGCTTAATGAGCATGGACAGCCAGTCACAATTCCCAACCAGGAAGGTGAGCTGTCAACGCCATCGGCGGTCTTCTTCGATGGTGACCAGCCTATTGTTGGTACTGAGGCCATTCGAAACGCTATTGCCAGTCCGGACCGTGTCGTGCAGCACGCAAAACGCTACATGGGGAATGCTCAGAAGTTCTGGAGAATTGGCGACATGCGGTACTCGCCGGTGCATATCTCAGGACTCATCCTGCGTAAATTGATTTCAGCCGCACAGGATCAGATCGGCGAAATACTTAAGGCCGTGATCACTGTGCCGGCCCAGTTCAGCGATTCACAGCGTCATGCAACACTGTTGGCTGGACATGCCGCCGGTTTGGAACGTATCGAGATGATTAACGAACCCGTCGCGGCAGCTCTCTGTCACGTACTGGGAAACGAAGGCCTGGCATTCACTGAACTCGCCATTGATCAGCAACTTCTCGTCTACGACCTTGGCGGTGGCACACTCGATCTCGCCATCGTGAAGTACAAGACGAATGAAGTCCGAGTGGTGGCATCGGATGGCGATTTGGAACTGGGCGGTCTCGATTTCACTAAAGTACTTGTGGATGCTGCTGCCGAGAAGTTCATTGCCGATTTCCGTGAAGACCCACGGTCGAATCGCAGCAGTCTCCAGTTTCTTACGTTGGAGGCTGAACAGGCAAAACGCAGCCTTTCGGTTCGACCCCGGGCCGCAGTGACGGTGCAGCATGAAGGGCATCGCAAGACGTATCAAATTGAACAAACAGAGTTTGAGACACTCAGCAGAAAGCTCATCCAGCGATCCGAAGAGATTACTCGACGAATTCTGAAGGACAACAAGTTTGGCTGGGCGCATATTGACGTTGTGCTCACGACCGGTGGCGCCTCACGGATGCCGATGATCAAGGAGAGTCTGAAGAAGCTGAGTGGCCGAACATTGAATTCATCGCTTTCTCCGGATCAGTCAATCGCACATGGAGCGGCCTACTATGCTGGAATGTTGTTATCTAACGATCAGTATGCAAGAACTGTGTTCAACAGCACGGCTTCGTCTCGACTGGCCAAAGTCAAACAGCACAGCGTCAACGCGAGGGCACTGGGAATTCTGATCCGCGCAGAGAATGGACAACGAGTTCCCCACTATCTGATTGAGGCGAATACTCCCCTGCCCACCGCAAAGACTCATGTCTTCGGAACCGTTGTCGCAGACCAGAACCGTGTTCATGTCAGGATCGTGGAAAGCGGTGCCGGCTCAGACCGACCGCCATCGGTTCTTGGTGACTGCGAGATCAAAGATCTGCCGCGCAACCTCCCTGAGGGAACCGAGATCGAAGTGACCATCAGTTATGACCATCAAGCTCGAGTTCACGTTTCGGCGCGCGAGCCAGTCAGCGGTTGCAAAGCTGAAGTGGAAATCATTCGACAGCAAAACCTCAACGCTCAACTGGAGCAACAACCTGGCCCGGAGAACGATGATGCACTCGACCTGCATTCGATAGCGGGTGACAACCTGTCTGAGGTCTCACCAAAGGTAACCCCGTCTCGTCAAGCTGCTTCCTCTCTGCAGAATCCGGACAAACAAAAAAACCTCACGCGGAAGCCAGCGAACAACCCGCAGCCGCAGGAATTCGATGCACTGGCGGTAATGTCCGGGACAAAATCACCAGCCACACCCAAGAAATCGGACGAGAAATCATCGACAAGAAGTCAGGAACGAAAGACAACGTCAGAGCCATCCACGTCTACCCCAAAAGCGGTCGGTCGTCCCAAAAGAAAGCCAGACCCGAATGAGGCGGAGTTCTGGGATCTTGTTGATGGTAACGACTAATAGACAATGGCATGACGTTTAATTTGAGAGGCTTGGCGGACGGACAATTCGCGAGCATCACGGATCCCCGCTGCTCTTTCCGTCTCGCACGATTCGAAGTCCCTTGCCGGTCCAGAGATTGTCCATATCAGCGTCAGTCCAGATCTCTGGTTGTATCTGGGATGGATCTCCAATGAGATGCCGACCATCGGCCGTTTCGAACAGAACCGTTGAATGTTTGACGCCTGGTTTCCAGCCATCGATTTCCTGATAGTGCGGATGATCAGCGTCCACAACATCATTCAGCTCGCAGCATAGTAACGCTGGGAACTCCGAGACAATTTCTGGCAGCTCGCTGGTTCTGCATTCAAAGAACTCCGCGTGAAATCCCGTGCCGCGGAGTTTCACGGCAAGACCATGATAGAGCCCCAGCCACGTTGTTCCCTGCTTCGTTAAGCACAGCGCCGCCAACTCCGCTTCAGAGGCTTCGATGCCAAGGGAATTGAGGATCGTTGCCGCCGCCGCCGCCGAACAAGTATGAGGGGTGGTTTGCCTGCAAATGCGATATGGCACAAAGATTGAAGGCTCGATCCATACATTCTCGCAGACAGGTGGCGTACCGGGAATGACGTAAACGACCGACCAGATTGCTCCAGAAATCAGTAGCGTCTGGACTGGCAGCCGACGAATGATCGACTGAGTATTGGTTCGCACCCAGAGCACTGCCGCCAATGCCGCGAGAACCAACGGAAACCAATTCGAAAGAATAATGACCGAGGACAACGGTATCCACCGAACGATCCACAACTGTCCCCAGACCAATCGCACATAAACGCCAACCAATATGACCAGGGCCGCTGCGATACCATCCAATAAACGTTCCGGGGCACCCAACAGAATCGCTCGGAAGGAAAAGAATACGGCCATTGACAAAACAGCCATCAGGATGATCGCAATCGTCAGATCTTCCATGATCAGGATCCTTACGGTGAAACCCTGGCAAACCGCGAACCGACAGGCACCGTCCAGGTTCGCGCATCAAAAATGGGGAAGGTCATCAGCATTGATTCGTGTTGCCCGAAGTGTGAAAGAAAGAAGAGCCTGCACGGCAAAGCGCGCCAGATCGCACGCTTTGGTCAGTCCCAACCAGACTTATACACGAGAAAACGAAGGACTGAAACTGCGGCGCGAAGTTTGCTTAGATCGTTCGAGAAGGATCACGAAGGTTCATATTCTGCTGAAGGGGACATGTCATGACTGTGTTCGTTCGTTCTGCCAAAGTCTCGACGGTATTGCTGTTGGTTATCGCTGTCGTGCTGGTTTTGTTGTTCTCAATCAGCCGTACGCTGGGATTGACGAAGTCCGCGTCAGCACAGGACGACAAGCCATCTGCCCAGAAGGTCCCTCCGAGCGATCCTCCTTCGGCCGACAAGAAGGACGAGCCCGCCACAGCGTTATCGCGATTTATGAGGCAGAAGCTTCATGCGTCGAACTTGATTCTGGAAGGCCTGTGTACCGAAGACCTGAAAATGGTCTCTGAAGGATCAGCGTCGTTAAAGAAAATGAGCACCCAGGAAAACTGGCGGGTGTCGAACGATATGATGTATCGTCGGTACAGCACGGAGTTCGTGAGCGCGGTGGAAGAGCTTCAGAAGGAAGCCGAAGACAACAACATGGATGGCACGTCGATGGCGTGGGTCAATGTTACTATGAAGTGCCTGAAATGCCACGAATGGGTCCGCAACGCTGTGTTCGCTGATGGAAACAAGTAGGTACCCTGTTTCGTAAGTCAGCGGATCGCGATTCTATTCAGGCCATTCAGCGGTACGCAGGGATTGAATTCCGGTGAAGTCGATTTTGAAGCTTTGGAGGTAGCGAGCTTTGTAAATCTTTCCGCTCCGGATTCCTCAATACCTTGGTTTTTCCTGAATCTCGGCCGTTCAGAGTGCCCAACTTCTTTCGGCACACCAAATGCAATTCGTCGCTGAAGCCTCTGTAGGCTCATCGTCATGTCATCCGACGGACGTAGTGCAGTGCGTATTTTAAAGCATCTCGCAGCACTGCCAGATGCTAATTCTCAGCACGGTTTGAGTTAAAGCCGAGTGTTCGAGGGATACCTTTAGAGGATAGCCTCAATCCTGGCCTCGCACAGAACAAGATCTTCTCTGTCAATCAATGTTCCAGAAAACGACCATGGAGAGTCTGATGTTTCGCTTATCCCCAATTGGTGGTCTTAAGTCTGGCCTCGTCGCCCTGATGATGTGTTCTACTGTGATCACACTGGTGGAACCGTTCAGCAAAGGGACCTCAGCAGCAGTTCAGGACGAGATAGCCGCTCCGGCAGATGAACGTAACATGGAGAAGTTTATGGCGCGAAAACTGGCTGCGGCACAAAGAGCATTGGAGGGCGTATCGCGGGGAGACTTTGAGCTCATTCGAAAATCATCTGCAGAAATGTCCGATCTGAGTCGTCATGAAGTCTGGGAGCGGATGGCCAGTGCGAGATTTGTGCAGGATACGGCCGATTTTGTCACGGCCACCGAGTTCCTGGATCGGATGGCAGAAGCTGAAGATTCCGAGGGTGTATCGCTGGGATTCATGCGGCTCACCATGACATGTGCAAACTGTCATGCACATGTCAGAAGCTCCAGTGTCGCACTTAGACATCTCGATCGCAGCCAGGCAGTCGCAGGACGCTGATCTGCAAAACGCTCGATAACAATTTCCATTACGCCGCCAACGAACCTGGCTGTCGTTTTCAGAGCATCAGGAGGATCAACCCCGTGTTAGTCACAAGGGATGTGTTTTGCCATGCTTCGCCTCGTTGCTGCTGAGTCCTCGGCTGAGAACATTAATCAAAAATCGGACCGAGACATCGTTCTGGCGGTTAGTCTTGAACGTCGTCTTCAATGCGATATGCAGATGTCTGCGCGAGTCCATGTGTCGGACGATCAGGTTCAACTCTTTGGTGAAGTTGCATCGTGGTATCGCAAACAGCAGGCGCAGGAACTGGCACGCGAACTCGCTCCCCAGTATCGGATTCGGAATGATATTCGCGTGACCAATGCCTGATTCATCGTAGGGACTATTTTGATTTGAGATCTTCGTCCCGCATATAGTCGTGACAGGCAATGCATGTTGCTGTCAGGCTCTGCTGAAAGTAGGCGGCTCCTGCGAGGTTTCGATTGTTTGCTTCTCGTTCAAGTCTTGCGGCCTGTCTCATGAATTCCATTCGGAAGTGCTCGTAGACATCCTTATCGTCTGTTTCCTTCTTCCAGCCGGAAGGATGTTTCAGGCTGACCAGTTTGAGTGATTCGGCAGATCTGGCAATCTTCTCAAAGTCGTGCGTAACCAACCCTGCCAGAATCTGTTCCGCATGATCCAGCTTGGCGGCCATGACATCCTTGGCTTTTGGATCTTTCTCTGCTGACCTTCTATTCTCATCCCGAACGGGAATTGGCGTCACCTCATCACTGAAAAGTGCGTCCGTGTCACACTTGAAAGCACATGTGACAATAACAGCAAGTCCAACAACCAACAGATTTGATCGGAATCCCATGACTTTACTCCTGTCTGCAGCGATCCTTGACTGATCTGAAGTGATTTTCACTTCCGCTCAGGCGCGAATAAGCAAACAAGGTTCCAGTCCCTGAGATAAAGCTTATCCACTGCCAGTCAACTTCTTCGCGTTAGTCGAATAGTCCGCTTCGTTCAAGTTTCTGTTCTGCACCTCTTAGTCATTCTCTCCCGCAGATTGAGCCGGTTTGATACATTTCACGGATCCTGACACTGGACCATGATCGCCTCACTGAGCCCCACTGCTTTTGCGGAGTGCCCGAAATGTTTAGAACCGTCTTTGCATTGCTGATCCTTTCGGCCAGAGTGAGTTTTTCAGAGGCTTCCAGTGTCGAAGACGCCAATGAGATCCTGACCGCCGCAAAGGTCAGTGGAGGCTTCGTTGTTCACCTTGGCGCGACCAATGGTGAACTCACTGCCGCACTGCGATCTGGTGACTCAATTCAGGTTCAAGCTCTGATCGAAGACACCGCAACGACCGAAAACGCCAGAAGGACCATTCATGCCACAGGCAAATATGGCAATGTTTCTGCTCTGCAGTTTTCCGGGGAGACATTGCCCTATATTGACAACCTCGTCAATTTGATCGTCGTTGAGAATCAGGGGCGTGTTTCCGATGACGAAATCCTGCGTGTGCTCGTGCCGAACGGAGTCGTATTAAAGCGGGGCGCAGACAGCAATTGGCAGAGAACTGTTAAGCCGCGTCCCGACAACATTGATGAATGGTCCCATTATCTGCATGACGCGACAGGCAATGCTGTTGCTCACGATGATGTCGTCAATTCTCCTCGACACCTGCAGTGGGTCGGTAGTCCCCGGTGGTCTCGTCATCACGACCGAATGGCCAGTATGAGTGCCCTTGTTTCCACAAACGGTCGCATGTTCTACATCATGGATGAAGGAAGTCGAATCTCTGTTCAGTTGCCCTCCAAGTGGAAGTTAATTGCACGAGATGCCTTCAATGGAACCATTCTCTGGAAGCGAGACATAGCGGAATGGCAGAACCACCTTTGGCCACTCAAGAGTGGTCCAACCCAATTGTCGCGACGACTTGTTTCTTCTGCTGACGAGGTTTACGCGCCACTGGGCTTTGAATCTCCGACGATTGCTATGGACGCGGCCACTGGCAAAGAATTGAGGACTTACGAAGGTACTGATGCGACGGAAGAAATCATTCATACCAATGGTCTCCTCTTTATCGTTGTTCGAAAAGGCAAAGCAGAGCTCGCAGATTATGCTCCGGCCAACGGTCGCGTTGGTGATCAGGCGAAAGTGAATCAGGAGTTCTTCTGGAACGAAGAACCTCGCGTAGTGATGGCGTTTGAAGCCTCGACAGGGAAGAATCTATGGGCGAAGCAAACCGGAATTGCTCCTCTGACGTTGTCGGCTGACGGAGATAGCGTCTTCTTCCACGATGGCGAAAGCCTGAACGCGTTGGATCAGAAAACCGGAGAATTGCGATGGACGACTGAACCAGTCACTCGTCGGAAACAGTTCACCTTCAATTTCGGCCCGCGTCTTGTGATCTATAAGGACGTGGTTCTCTACGCCGGTGGCGACGGGCGCATGATCAGCGTGGACACCGCCACTGGAAAGCTCCTTTGGGAAGCCGAGCACCCGAACTCCGGATACCAGTCGCCTCAGGATCTAATGGTCGTCGATGGACTTGTCTGGTGTGCACCGACAACTTCAGGGAAAGACACAGGAGTTTTCACGGGCCGCGATCCACGCTCGGGAGAAGTCAAAAAGTCGTTTGCACCAGACATTGACACCTATTGGTTTCACCATCGCTGCTATATCTCAAAAGCGACCGATAATTTCCTGATCCCATCACGCACCGGGGTCGAATTCGTTGACTTCAAAAATGAGCACTGGGATATCCACCATTGGGTTCGTGGTGGTTGTCTTTACGGCGTAATGCCCTGCAATGGACTGACCTATACGCCGCCTCATAACTGTGCGTGTTATCCGGAAGCAAAGCTCTACGGCTTCAATGCGCTGGCTCCGATGGCAAAAACACGGCCCATTCCCGGCAAAGTTCCGGAAGAAGGCCGACTTGAAAAAGGCCCCGCGTTCAGTGACGTGCTGCATCCGGCAGTTGACTACTCAGGCAAGGACGACTGGCCTACGTTTCGGCATGATCAAAAACGAACAGGGACTTCAAGACAGGAGATTCCTGCGAAGGTCGGCATCAAGTGGGATATCAAGCTCGGTGGAAAGCTTACCTCGCCAGTTGTTGCGGAGGGGATGGTTTTTGTTGCGCAGACGGACTCTCACACCCTGCATGCTCTGGATCAGAAAAATGGCGGCAGCCTCTGGACTTTTGTAGCCGGAGCAAGAATTGACTCACCACCAACAGTCGAACGTGGGCAAGTCGTTTTTGGCTGCACCGATGGTTGGGTTTACAACCTTCGGGCTCAGGATGGCCAGCTGGCATGGAAGTATCGTGTTGCTCCGCTGGATCGTCGAGCGATGGCTTTCGAACAACTGGAATCGCTCTGGCCTGTTCACGGAAGTGTGTTGATCCGTGACAATGTCGTCTGGGCTGTCGCCGGGCGTTCCAATTTTCTTGATGGAGGCCTTCGTCTGGCGCGACTGGATCTTGCAACGGGAAAGCAGTTGTCGGAGACCATCATGGATGAGACGAATCCGGAAACGGGTAACAACATGCAGGAGAAACTTGAAATACTCCAGATGCCTGTCGGATTACCGGACATCCTGAGCAGTGATGACAAGTTCGTCTACATGCGTTCGCAAAAGTTTGATGCAGATGGAAATCGCGTTGAGATTGGCCCCGTCTCCGGAGACTTTGTCAAACAAGGGTCGGCTCAGCGAGGGGAAGGCGTCCATCTGTTTGCCCCGATGGGATTTCTGGACGACAGTTGGTTTCATCGATCTTATTGGGTTTACGGCCGAAGTTTCGCGGGAGGTCATGGAGGCTATTATCAGGCCGGTCGATTCGCTCCGTCGGGCGATATAATGGTCAACGGCAATGGTTACATCTTTGGGTATGGTCGAAAGCCTGAGTACTTTCGTTGGACTACGACACTGGAGCGGCAGCTTTACTCTGCGGCACCAGAACCTCCGGAGGTGCCGGAGAACTTTGGAAAACAAACAGACCCTGGCGCCGCAGAACCGGCGTCATATGTTCAGTTTCCCCGCAGCCCAAGTCTCGACCCAACCGTTAAGCCAATCACAGTTGAAGCGTGGATGACGACAACAAATCCTAATGGTGTGATTGTCGCTCGTGGGGGTCCTGCGGAAGGATTCGCTTTAACGATGGAAACGGGCAAGCCGACTTTCCATGTGCGTACTGATTCAACTCTTTCCACAGTCTCCGGAACGAAACGCATCGTTGGCGGGTGGCATCATATTGTTGGTGTGCTTACCGCAGAGAAGGAGATGCGACTTTACGTGGACGGAGAGCTGGTGGGTGAAGGTAGAGCATCCGGATTACTGACAAAAGATCCTGCTCAAGGACTTGAGATTGGCGGTGATCTCGGCGGATCTGTTGGTGACTATGGTCAGCCGTTTCAGTTTGTCGGAATCATCGACGAAGTGCGACTTTACTTCACTGCTGTTGACGATGCGGCTGTTGCGCAGAGATTCAAGGATGATTCGGAATTATCCCGCGACCCTGCTCTGGTGGTGACTTTCGATGATGGCACTGCACGTGACATGTCGGTCTACCGAAACAACGGCACTTTGATGGGTGTGAAAGTTGTGAACGGAAAAATGGGCCAGGGAGCCCAACTAACTGCTAAGCAGTCAACGGGCGCGAAGAAAGGCAAGAATGCAGCGAAGGGGAACGCAAATGCACAGAACGCAGCCAATTCGTTGATTGAACCACGCTGGAAGACGGATGTTCCGATTTATGTCAGAGGTATGGTGCTCGCTGGCTTGCATCTATTCATTGTCGGTCCGCCGGATATCATCGACGAAGAAGCGACGTTTCAGAAATTGACAGAGAAAGATCAGGAAGTCCAGAAGCTTCTCGGAGCACAGGATTCTGCCCTGGAAGGTCAACAGGGAGGAATCCTTGTGTCTGTCGACGCCGAGACCGGAGAGACACTGCACACTGTTGAGCTTGAAACCTTACCGTCATGGGACGGATTGGTTGGGGCTCAGGGGATGCTGTTTCTCACGACTCTTGATGGAAGAGTCCTGTGCTTCTCCGGACCGTGAAATCCGATCCCCAACTCCATACTGTCTTAGTGAACTTGAGTTTGTCCTCTTCAATGCGGGCTGCGGCAATAGATTCGCCGGTTTTTTGGGCCAGGAAAGAGAGAGGTTCTCTTGGCACTGCACCAGAGTAAATGGTCTGTTCAGCCTGGCTCCGTGCGCTGTCGTTTAACTACTAAAGACTTCACTCGGTGAAAGCGAAGGCAATTGCCGCGACGCTGTCGACTGCCGGCCGAAACGTGAATTGACCAGACAACGATTACGCCGATACACAACCGCACCACCTTGGGTGTGTACTTTTGGTTATTATCCTTTTGTTTCAGCTCCAACCATGAGGTGTTGCGAGGTTAAGTATCCTGCCAACCTGAGCCACCAAGTCTGGCTAAGCTGCGGTGACTCGCTTCCACCGACCCGAATAATTGCCACAATTCGACCCTTTCAGGGTTTGATATAGGCAGACTGTTCCGAAAAACCGGGTGTTTTCGCCGCCACGAAGTGAGTTGGGCTAGTTTTTCCGTGCGTTTCCCAGGGTGGGCTTCTCAAGATGCAACGGCATAGACGCGGTGGGGTTATGTCCCGGCAGTACTACTCACTGAGAATTTGTGTAGACGCTGCGAATTTGTGACAACCTTGCCGGCAATGAAGCCCGGAATTCAGGCGAAAAGAACGGATACATGCTCAAGAGTGCTGGTCAAGATCGGCCATTCGTATTGCTGACAGGAGCGACAGGCCTCGTCGGAGGGCTCGTCCTTGCGCGACTATTAAGCTGTGAATTGCCCGTGGCTGTCCTTGTCCGCGGCAATCGTCGGCAGTCGGCGCAGGAACGTATCGAATCGCTGATGCGCAGGCTTGAAGAACGATTCCAGCGCTTGTTCGTTCGTCCAGTGGTGCTCGACGGAGAACTGTGTTCTGCGGGACTTGGGTTGTCAGGGACAGATCATGCCTGGTTAAACGCGAACTGTGGAAGTGTCATTCACTCCGCAGCAAATCTCCTTTTCAAGCCAGCCAGTGAGCATCCGGATAATGAGCCCTATCGAACGAATGTGGACGGCACCCGGAATCTGCTCGAATTAGCTTCCTCTGCAGGAATCAATGAGTGGCACTATGTATCAACAGCCTACATCGCGGGATTGAGAACAGGTCGCATTCTGGAACGAGAGTCAAACGTCGGCCAGGAGTTTGGCAACGACTATGAGCGCAGCAAAACAATGTCGGAGCAAATGCTGCGTCAGTCACAACAGATCACTTCACTCACGGTTTATCGGCCTTCAATTGTTATTGATCTGCACCCAACAACCAGCATGAGGTCGGATCAAACGATCAACAGTGCATTCGTTATGTTTCAGGCGCTGAGTCAACGTTTCGGACTTCCGGAGCGAGGTGATTGGTTTCGACGTCTGGGTTTCAGTGGCCATGAACGTAAGAATATTGTGACTGTTGACTGGGTCGCGGCGATGATCGCGGAGATTTACCGTCGCCCTGCTCTTCACGGAGACACCTATCACCTCACCAGCGCCGCTGGAACATCCGCTTCGGAACTGGAAGATGGTTTTCGGGCTGCTGTCCTGGAAGGTGGTGTGAAATTGCCATCGCGACGAGTAGAGGCAATGGCACAGATTGATGAACAGGCCGCGCCATTTGTGGCGGCGTTTAAGCCTTACTTCAAGGATGATCCGGTGTTTGACCGCACAAACACTGTTCACGCTATGCAACTCTGCAAAGAAGCAGACTTGCCGCAACTGACAGTGGAATGTCTTCGCGACTTTTGCATGCGACAGACTAAACCGGGAGGACCACCGACTGTGCTGCGGCTAACTCCTTCGGCGTGGGATCAATTCAGACTCGATTGCGATCGAAGCATGGATCAGGCCGATTTGTCGCCAGCCAACGTTTTCGGGATCGAAGTCTGTGGCCCCTGCGGTGGACAGTGGGTTGTTGAAGAAAACAGACGCGGTTGGACTGTCAGAACTGCTTACGCCGGAAAAGCGTCTTCTCGCATAATTGTTTCCTCCACAGTCTTTTGGGAACTGACAACGGGTCATAAGACAGTTGCACAGGCGTTAGCGGCAGGAGTGTTGTTGACTGAATCAGATTTTTATCATGATCACAACGCACTTCAGGACCGCACCCCTCAACTTGGTCCATCAGCAGGCTTGATTGAAAGCTTTTCAAAACTGATTGCGGCTGTTGAGCGACATGCGAATCAGGCTACCAGCAAGTCGGAGGTCGCTTATGTCCGCTAGACCTTCCAAATCTGCAGGGGTTGAATCACAAGTCGTTATTGTGGGCATTGCCTGTCGTGTTCCCGGAGCGGACAGCGTAACAGAATTCGCTGACTTGCTTTTCAACGGACGAACGGGCTACGGCCAACTTCCACCGGATCGATGTGATCGAGACCTGTATTTTGACTCACAAAAAGGGAAAACCGGAAAGTCATACACGACTCTCGGAGGAATCGTTCCTGAGCGTCCGCTGAATCGAGAAGTCTGCCCACTGCCTTCTCAGACCGAATCACTCTTCGACGCTGCTCATGTGCAGTTTGCCGAGGTGGCAGCAACAGCCTGGCGGAATGCGACTTTGCAACGAGAAGATTCTCGTCTGCAGCGGACCGGCGTTTACGTCGGACACTCTGGCGGCACGAAATCCGGTGGAGGACTTAGCCTCGGGACACAGATTGAAGAGGCGCTTTCATTCGTTGATGATATTGACGCATTCCGCCAACTTCCTGAGAACGTTCGTCGACAGATTATTTCTGAAGTGGCTCATTCCGTTCGAGAAGTCCGTCCTTCTCGTCGTATTGGTGCTGTTCCGAGTTTTCATGCTTATCAGGCAGCAGCGTTAGCATCGCGGGTTCTGGGCCTCACTGGTCCGCGGTCTGTCATCGACGCCGCGTGTGCTTCATCTCTGGTAGCCCTGTCTCAGGCAATACTCGCGATTCGAGCAGGTCGGCTGGACAGTGCGATCGTGGGGGGAGCGACCTACAACAATGTTGACAACCTGATTCTCTTTTCTCACTCCCAGGCCTGCACGGCCACAGATTCGCGACCATTTGACGATGGTGCCAGCGGTCTTGTGAGTTCGGAAGGTTATGTCGCGATTGTCATAACGACGCAGGACAAAGCCGAACAATTCTCACTGCCAATTCTAGGCGTCGTCCGTGGCGTAGGCATGGCATCGGATGGTAAGGGACGCAGTCTGTGGGCTCCACGAATGGAAGGTCAGGTCCTGGCCCTGCAGCGAGCATATGGCGATTCTGCAGTGTTGGACATCGACTACATGGAGGCGCATGCGACCAGCACTCAATTGGGCGATGCGACCGAGCTGGAAACATTGAGATATCTGGCCGATCGAAGTCCCGCATTTCCGGATGGCAGATTGCCGCAGCGACGGCTTCTCCTTGGAAGCGTAAAGTCCAACATTGGTCATACGCTGGAAGCTGCTGGGTTGATTGGTGTGGTCAAAGTTCTGCTGGCCATGCACCGTCGTCAGATTCCTCCGTCCCTGCGATTTGAGCATCCCAATCACAATTATGATTGGTCAACAGCGCCGGTCAGAGTGGTTGCCGCGGGAGCTGCGTGGCCGGAAGAAGAACTCGAAAGGCGCCCACGTCGTGCTGCGGTGAGTGCTTTCGGTATTGGCGGTTTGAATGCTCATGTTGTTATTGAAGAGCATCGCGGACAATTGGCCCCCGGGATGAACCGAGTCGCTGAAACGAACGAGCAATCTCGTGTTCTGGAACCAATTGCTATCGTCGGTCGTGGAATTGTCGTTGCCGGGGCGAAGAACCTGCACGAGTTCCGAACAGTCCTGAGTTCTCCCCATTCCGCTATCTCCGACTCGCCGGTGGAGCGATGGCGAAATGGTGCGGGAATTGTTTCAGGCGAATCTCCTCTGACATATTCGTCGCCCCATTGTCGCGGAGGTTTCATTAATGACTTCACCTTCGATGGGGCTCGTTACCGCATTCCGCCGAAGCAGGTCCAGCAAGCTAATCCAGTTCAAATGATGTTGATTGATGCTGTCGCTCAGGCTTTGGCCGAGATGACGAATTCTGCGGCATCAATTTCGGAAGTTGTTAATTCGACGGCACAGAAATCAACCGCAAAAGAGCCCGTGTGGCCTGTCGATCGTCAACGGGTCGGAGTTGTCATCGGAACTATCTTTGGTGGTGAGTTCGGAGATCAGCTTCAGGTTGGAATGAGGCTGCCTGAAATCTGCCAGCGAATGATGGCATCAATGCTGTCCAAAGGGATCTCTTCGGACCTTGCCGGCAAAACTACTGAAGAATTCCGGAAGATTATCCTTAAGAATCGCCCTGCCCTGCTGGACGAAACAGGAAGTTTCACAGCGAGCACGCTGGCCTCCAGAGTTGCCAAAACATTCGACCTGATGGGGGGGGCCGCTGCACTTGATAGCGACGATACTTCGGGGCTTGCGGCGTTGACTGTCGCGATGGATCAGCTCCGAGCAGAAACCTGCGACATGGTTGTTTGCGGTTCTGCTCAGCGATCAATGAGCCTGTCAGCGTTTGAAGCGCTCGATATGACTGGAAGGCTCGTGAGATCCGGAAGTCCCGACGATGTTCCCGACGATTGTCATCAGATTCTCCCGGGCGAAGGCGTTGTGACTCTAATGCTTTGTCGACTCTCGGACGCGATGCGGCTTGGACTGCCGATCTATGGGATCCTCAACGAAGTCGGCCAACGGACGTCATGCGTTCCAGAGGGATCGTTATTGAGTTCCGGAGAGTGCCGCGAGGCTATTCAGACACTCAATGCTGCCGACGCCGCCATTGTCCGAAAGATCGGTTATCTTGCGGGAGCACACTCGCTGGTCAGAATCACAGCAGAAACATTGGGCACCGATGTGGAGTCGTATGCACCAGACTCGACACGGCACTCAACAATTCCCGTTGCTACAAAAACAGTGGACGGAGTCGTCATTCAGGCAGACCTGAAAGTCTCGCTTCGGCAAAAGGTTCTTCCCCCACCGGCAATTTCGCCAAAGAACAATAACTCGGTTCTCCCTCAAAATTTATCGACTCATCAAGTAACTCGAATCATGACGAATCCCGTTGCAACACCCCACGGCCTGCCACTCAGCGTGCGATTTGGAGGTACATCTGGTGCAGAATTGCTGAGGCTGCTGAAAGAGGCCGTTCAGTCACCAAATCGCTTTCTCGAGTTGTCGCAGGTCAATCGAAGCAGCAGCCCTTCAGGCACTGGCAATTCGTGTCCTGCCTTCACAGAGCACGACGTGTTCCGTGTGGTAATTCTGGCCAGCGATGCCGGGCAACTTAAAGATCGACTCAATGCCGCTATTAAGTCCGCGGAGTCTGGCCGATTCCGCGCTGTGCTTGATCGTGAACGGGTGATTCTTTGGCAGACATTTAATGAAGCAACACGTGTTGCCTGGCTATTCCCCGGGCAAGGATCGCATTACACAGAGAAACCTGCCGTTTTCGCCGTGAACGAACACGCGAGGCGAACACTGGCTGCCGTGGATGACCTTTATGCGGCAAACCATCTTCCCAGACTGAGCAATGCTTTCGGCAATAGCTCAATCAAACCCGGTGAAGACGTATGGTGGGCACAAGCGTGGATTCTGGGAGTCACAGCTGCGTTGACGGAAGCGTTGAAGGCGGAAGGCCATCGCCCTGATGCAGTTCTCGGACACAGCTTTGGTGAATTCACCGCTTCACTTGCATCAAACGTAACGTCGTTATCGCAAACGGTCGAGCTGGCCAAACACCGAGCCAATGCCGTGATGTCGCACATGCGAACTCCGGGTGGCTTGCTTTCAGTCCGTGCTGCAGTCCATGAAGTCGATGCGATTCTGAAGTCCGCTGCGTTACCAGCGTATGTCACCCATTTGAATTCATCGAGACAAACGGTCATTGCGGGCAGTCGTGAAGGAATTTCGAGTGCCAAGGCACTGTTGGATCGACAGGGACTCGCATCAATGTCGATCCCGGTTCCGGCTCCGTTTCACACTCCCCTTCTGGCTGACGCAGAAATTGCGTTTGAACGAATGTCGGCCGGTGTGTCGATGCGCCCTCCAGTTTGTGGATTCCTGTCTGCGACGAGCGTCCAATATCTGGCAGAACCATCCGGGATCCGCCAAAGCCTTGTGCGTCAGTTGACTCAGCCAGTGATGTATCTGCCGTCGATTCAGCGAATGCTTGGTGAAGGCTTCCGAGTGTTCCTCGAAGTCGGCCCCAATGATGTGCTGACTCGCATGAATCGCGACATTGTCGACTCCCAGGCTTTGTGTCTGAGTCTTGATGTGCCCGGACAGTCATACATCGAACGCATGGCAATGGTGAATGCTGTCGTGGAATGCGTGACCGGCAATACAATGAAGCCGCAGGTAAACAACTCGGGATCTCGATCAGTCGTCCCAACGCCAATCGTTGTGGCCGAGAGTACTAGTTCTGCTGCCGTGGGTTCATCCGGAGCAGTGATTGATGTCACGAAGTCGCGGCGAGGCCTCAGGAAGCCTGTTCAAAAAGATACGCCTGAAGTGGGATCGCAGGTAAGCCGGCCATCGCAACCCGATCAGCCTTTTCTTCAGCCCTTAACGCTGTCAGAAGCCGTCACTTCCGCTGTTCCAATACAAGCTGCTGTTGCCACACCAGCATTCTCCGATGCGCAGTTGCGAGCCTTCGTTCGAGATCTTGTCATTGAGCTGACCGGTTATGCTCCGGAAATTATTGACTTCGAAGCAGACCTTGAAGCAGACCTTGGTGTTGACAGTATCAAGAAGGCACAGATTCTGGGAGAACTAGGCGAATGGATGGGTCTGACTGTTCGACCTGAATCATTGCGGCTGGACTCTGTCAGAACGCTGGATGACGCCGTTCGTGTCGCGCAGAAGCTTGCGGCCGACAGCAAGCCTCAGCAGGTGCAAACGGCGACAGTATTTTCTCCAGTTCAGCCATCAGTTCAATCTGCGGAAGTTCATGCGGCTGTGCTTTCAGCTCCTGTGCGAACCAACAGCAGCCTGCTTCCGTCCAGCGATCGACTTGACGCACTGCTGATTGACTATGTCCTCGATCAGACGGGATACTCACGTGACATCGTGGATATCGATGCTGACCTGGAGGCCGATCTGGGACTGGACAGTATTAAGCTTGCGCAATTAATTGGTGAAATGCGTGAGCAGTTCAATCTGGAGTCGCTGACACTGGAGTCCATCGCGCAGGCTCGTTTCAGAACATTGCGTGGAATTCGTGAGTTTCTGATCACGCATGCAGGTGGATCTGAAGAGGGGCCACAAGCGTCGGGCATTCATTCGATGGTTGCTACGCCTGCTGAACCTCCTGTCGTGAAGAGTGCTGATACCTCGTGGGGAAGTCGGCACGAATTTTCCACTTCGCCCGGGTCATCGCTTTCCTTGAATTCCGTATCAGCAAGACCGCCGGGAGTGGCTGCTGTGTCAGCGACGTCGCAGGTGCGAGGCGTTGCGCCGGTCAGTGCGTTGTCTTCGGACTGGTCTCCGTGGCTTGTTCCGGCAGACAGTCGGGGCAAGTCAACTGAGACTGCTCATTCAACAGGAACCGTTGTCGGTCAAAAGTATCAACCAGAAGTTCGCGCAGCCCTGCGATCAATGGTCTATGGGCAGAACGTTCCTGCTCAGGACAGAGCTTGGTCGGTTTCCGAAGTCGCCCATCTCAATGGGATTGCTGAAGCTGCCGGTGTTTCAGACTCGTCAGTCAGATTAGCTGCATCGTTGGTTTTGGAGCAGGACCATGCGGCCAATCGTCTGACAAGGATTCCTGTTGAGGAGCCTTTAAAGCGGGCTGTAACTTCTGATCGCGACGACTCTCCGTCCGTTGCACCCAAAGAAAGCAGCGGTCAAAAAACAAATCGTTACACATTGCGAGTCGTGTCTGCACCTCGGCGGAAAGACATGCCACTGACTCCTGAGCTCAAAGGAGCCGTTCTCATCCTCGGTGCCAACGCTCTCGCGGACGCGATTGCGGATCGCGTACAACAGCTTGGGCAAAAGGTGTTTGTGCTCAATACCGATGGCCCGATCGAGCAGATCGAGAGAACTCTCAGTGAACTCTGGCAGCACACGCCGACGCCCCATTTGTTTCTGACAATGGCGTTCGACAATCGGTCGGCGCAAAGTCTTTCAGAGTCTGATTGGAAATCGCGTCGGTCTGCCGCATTGACTTCGCCATTCAGAATTTGTCAGCTCTGGATGCAAAAGACTATTGATGCCAACCGAATGGAAGATGCCAGCGTTGTTTCAGTGACCCAACTGGGAGGAGACTTCGGCTTCAGCGGGCGAAGTGTGCGCAGCATAGAGGCCGTTGGAGGGCTCGTGAAGGCGATGCTTATCGAATGCTGGATGCGTGGGTTTCGAACGACGCCCATGAAGGTAGTCGATGTGGCATCCGGCATGAGCATGTCGGAGATTGCAGCGGGAGTTATGCAGGAGTTGGCCGTTCCGTCGTACGACATGGAGATTGCGTTTCGATCGTCAACAGTGACTCCTCAGGAGCCCGAACGACTTTCGGTTCAGGCGATTGCCGCCCCGTTGAAAGAAGCGGCGTTTGGCCATAAGAAGCAGATAACCAGGGGTGGAACATGGATCGTTTCTGGAGGAGGTCGCGGAATCACTGCGGTGATCGCTACGACCCTCGCGAAGAAATATGACCTGCGGCTCCACATGCTGGGGACCGCCCCTGCCCCGCAGTTAAGTGATGACTTCGTGCGGATGGTGGCATCTGATCGTGGCGGCGTGCGTCGCAGCATAATGCAGGAAGCGTCTTCTCGCGGAGAGAATCCTGTTGAAGCGTGGCGGAACACAGAAAAGGCGATTGAGATTGACGCCACTCTGCGTGAATGTCGCCGTCAGAATGTTGAAGCCACTTACCACTGTTGCGACGTTTCAGATTTTTCGGATGTGGAACTTACGGTTCGGAGAATTCGGGAGCAGTTCGGACCGTTGAACGGCGTCATTCATGGAGCAGGAGCTGGCCAGGACGCTCGGTTTGATCGAAAGCGTCCCGACAAAGTTGAGAAGTGTTTGCAGGCGAAGATTGATGGGTCGCTCGCACTGATGCAGGCAACGCAGACTGATCCGCTGGAGTGTTTTGTAGCCTTCGGATCGATCAGTGGTCGGTTTGGTGCCAATGGCCACACTGACTACTCTCTGGCCAACGATATGATGGCCAAGATTGTCGATCGATACAGAAGCGAACGTCCTGAGGTTCGGAGCTTTACCTTTCACTGGCATGCCTGGGGTGACATTGGCATGGCCACGAAACCCGAAGCAAAGTTGGCGCTGGAAATGATCGACATGGAGTTCATGCCGGCTCGGGAGGGCATTGAGCACTTCATGAATGAAGTCGAATTCGGCGGCAACGAAGCAGAAGTCCTGATCACTGATGAAAGTTACTTCCGAAAGTTCTTTCCTGCGGAGCGTTTGTCGCTCACCGGAGATGCTGGTCAGGCATTGCCGGTGCCACTCATTCCGACGAGCTTCACTGAGCATGCGGATGGAGTGTGTGCGAGTGTTGTTACCCTCAATCCAGTCACCGATCGATTCCTGTCGCAGCATCGAGTTCAGGGGCGTCCTACCCTGCCGTTCGTAGTAGCCCTTGAGCTGATGGCGGAAGCTGTTCGAGTAAGAACGGGCGGTTCAAGTCCCGGCGTATGTATTGAAGCACGTGCGTTACAGGCGATCAGGTTCTCTACGGATGATCCGCTGGCAGTGACTGTGCAGACACGTCCGGCAGGAGATGGAACTATCGAATGTCGACTGCTTGCAGATGTGCGTCGACGTGATGGCCGAATGGTCGAAGAAGATCGAGAGTTCTTCCGGGCGATATTTGATATCAGCCGCGGCTTTCAGCAGACGCCTTCGAATGCCGTGTTTCAGCGTCCGCACGATCCTGTCTGGAAGCGAATAGAATATGTTGACCCCGAGGGCCTGATCTATCATGGCCCTGAACTTCAGGAATTGCGAGAAATCGCAGATGATGGGGAGACCATTTTTGGTCGAATTGCCTCCTCAGCGCCAGTGCAGTTGTTTGGTGGATCTCGTGCCCGCGGGTTTACAGTCCCTTGTTCCACGATGGATGCGTGTCTGTACGCCGTTGGATATGCAGCATGGCATCGTCACCAGAAGCCCAGTCTTCCAGTGCGATTTGACCAGATCGAATTCGGTCGTCTGCCTGATCCTGGCGAGCCATGTCTCGTTCGAATCCAGCAGACTAATCTCTCGGATTCCGGGGCCGTCTGGAACTTCCAGTTGCAGGGGCATAACGGCGATCGATTATTGACCGTTACTGGTTATCGAATCGGCTGGCTAAAGACCAGTTGAACCATCATTCATGTACCAAACAACCGTATCATTTCAGGCGCCGTTGACTCCACAGGACTATTGTTCGGAGGCGGCGTTAGCACGGGAGAATCAGTACGTTTTCGAAACGACCTGGCAACTGGTCGGACTGGTCTCTTCGATCAACAAGCCTGGCCAATATCTTGCTGCGGAGGTCGGCAGAATCCCGGTCGTTGTACGCAACTTTGAGGGAGAACTGTCTGCGTTATTGAATGTTTGCGCTCACCGACACTGCACTCTTGTTTCCGCTGCGGCTGGCCAGAGCGAAAAACTGAAATGTCCCTATCATGGCTGGGAGTACGGAGCTGATGGTCGCACCAGAAAGATCCCTGCAGCGAAGAATTTCCCCAACTTTGATCGTGACCGCTTTCGTTTGAAAAAATTCTCCCTTGAACAATGCGGCGATCTTCTGTTTGTGCGAATCGCCCCCGAGGGCCCCACTCTGAAAGAATGGATGGGAGATCTATTCGAGCGATTTGAAGAGTGGACCTCTTCGGCCGTGTGGAGGCCGATTGCTCATCTGAACGTTTCAGCCCCCTCCAACTGGAAGGTGCCAGTGGAAGTCTCTCTGGAAAGCTACCATATCCCGGAGGTTCATCCTCATTCATTCGGCGAAGATCCAGGCGAATCAGAAAGCCATCATTCGCTCTCATCGTCTTCGACGTCATTTTACACATCGTTTGTTGGCCCCCGGCTTATTGACAGGTTCATGCGATTCTACGAGCAGTTCCTGCTGAAGATCATGGGAGCCCCGTTTCTGGGGAAGTATCAACACCATCACGTGTTTCCAAATCTGCTTGTCTCACACACGGACTCGCTGACTTTGTTCCAGGTGGTGCGGCCGACAGGCAGTACAACCGCGTCAAGTAATGTTTGGCAATACGGTCGGCAGTCATTGCGGAAAAATCCATTTTCGCGGCTGACTGCAGCAATGTGGGCAAGAGTCACGGCCTGGCTGTCTCATCAGGTCCTGAAAGAGGATCTTCAGATCTTCCAGCATGTTCAGCGTGGTGAGCAAGTCGCGACCGATCATTCGTTGTTTGGTCGCTGCGAGGAACGTCTCTATGCCTTTCAGAAGTTCCTGACAGAATTGATCCGGATGGGCGAAAGCCTACGGACTTCATACGACACTGCGGGCGCTGAATCATACCCCGAGCATTTCATCGATACGCCGATTTCGGAGCAGAAATAATGTTTGATCTCAATGGGAAAGTGGCACTGGTTTCCGGGGCGTCTCGGGGTATTGGCCGTGCGTGCGCAGAGTCACTCGCGGCTTGCGGGGCCTCGGTGATTGTCAATTTTCTGAACTCTGCTGAAGGAGCAAAGGAAGTTGTCAATTCAATCCAGAGTTGTGGTGGTCAGGCGATCGCAGTAAGGGCTGACGTTTCGGAACGAGACGATGTGCAAGCCATGATGGACGTCATTGATGAGCAATTTGGCAAGCTGGATATCATTGTCAGCAATGCCGCCGCAGGAGGTTTTCGCCCCCTGACACAGGCAACCCCAGCTAGCTTCGATTCGATCATGAGAATGAATGCTGCACCTCTGCTTTGGTTGACGCAGGCGGCCTTACCGTTGTTTCAGTCTTCGGAAGGGATCTCGCGGGTCATTGCCATCTCAAGCCATGGGTCCATTCGAGGAATTGCCAATTATGGGCTGATTGGGACATCCAAGGCAGCTTTGGAAAGTCTTGTTCGACATTTGGCGTTTGAGCTTGGGCGTTCGGGTGTTAACGTTAACGCGATAATGCCAGGAATCGTTGCTACAGACGCCATCAGGACGTTGCCGGGATCTGAAGGCATGCTGAAATCTGTCCAGGAGCAGATACTTGTACGAGATCGAATGCTCAAGCCGGCTGACGTGGCAGGAACGGTATTGTTTCTGGCAAGTCGTTTTAGTGAATTGATTCAGGGGCAGGTCATTGTTGTGGATGGTGGGATCAGTATCCGAGTGTAGTGATCAAATGCGTGATCTGGAGTTTCAATCTGTGAGCCGCTCAGTTATCGGTAATGATGGGCCACCTACAGGATCTACAACCAATCCAGAGGCCTCAGATGGCCAGTCACAGCAGTCATTAGTCTTCCCACTGCCGCTGACCCCACTTGAAAAGTTTCTTTTTCATTCCGATACCCCGGAAAGCCCGATGGTCATTCGCATGATCGTTCGCCTTTCCGGCACGGCTCAGTTGGATTTGCTGCAGGATACATTGAGGCGTTCCATCTGCCGACATCCGCTCCTCACATGTCGCATTGCCGAACAGAACGGTCAGCTTGTCTGGAGTCAGGGGGCTGCGGAGCTAATCGAAGTTTGCCATGCGGCAGGATCCGTTTTTGAGCCGGAATGCGGGGCATTGTCGACCACAATTGATCTTCGAAAATCGGCAGGTTTGCATGCCAGGCTGATGGTGATGGACGATGGCATCAAGTGCATCATCGACGCTCATCACGCTGTGACAGATGGCAATGGTCTCCGTCAGGCAATCATTACTGACTGGCTGCATTTGTATCACAGCGAAGTCAATGGCACACCACTTCGACTGCCAAAACTTAATCTGGATCAGTTGCACGAGCGATACGGGTTTCATCTGCCGGCGACTGTCGCTTCGGTGAGCATACGGGATGCGATAAGGAATTTTCTCGCGACAGTTCGTGGGCGCACATGCCGCTGGCCTTTGGCAAAACGTGCAGCTGCCGGCAAGTCCACGAGTTTTTGTGTAGAGCACATCCTGACGGTCGAACAATACCAACAGCTCCATCAGCGTTTGTCTGCGTGGAAGGTTACTCTGAATGATCTTGTGATCGTTTGTTGCATGAGCACATTTTCCCGATTGTCACCGGGAGGCAGTCCCAATCATCAAGTAACTGTGCTGAATCCGGTCGATCTTCGCCGGTCGTCGGATCGCACGTTGCCAGCTGCGAATCGATTTGGTCTTGCATTTCTGCGTCGCGTCCGTTCTGAGTGCCACGATCCTGCAAAACTGTTGCGGGGAGTGCATAGTGAAATGCAGTATGTGCTGTCTAATCATGTCGGTGCTGAGTTCATCAAGGGGCTTGCAACGGCAGTCAGAATTCCGTTCGGTTTGGATTTTTTCCAGTGGCTGGAATGGTTCGTGCCTTCTCTGCAATGGACCTGTCTTTGTGACATGACACGCAGTGTGAGGCGATTGATAACTGTTCGGGAGGGCGTGCTGATCGCTGGCGGCCTTGTCTTGGAGAACATCACAGGCTTTGCACCCTGCGCCAGAAACGTTCCGCTCAGTGTGGCCACGTGCGAAGCAGGCCGACGACTCACGTTGACTGTATGCTCTTCTTCCAGATTTCTGAACCTGGAGGAAACACAGGCATTTGCGACAACCCTGGTGAGCCAGTTATGTAACTTTGCACTTCCTTCAGAGGAAACGACAGCCATGGATTCCCATGATGCATGAAGAATGCTGAGTGGTTCGGCGGGTTGTGATCGTGCGTTTCGGGCCTTGGTAGAGTCGATTTCATTCGTCGCCTTGGATTCTTTCTTCCTGCGCTTCAACGGAGTTTCCCTCGTGATGTCGCCATTGAAATGAGACGTCTGGTGACATGGACGAACGGGATGGTGCACAACGGTCCGACTCGAAGCAGCAAAGGGCTTTGCTCCATTTGCGGAAAATATCCCGTTGGGCGTCGCAACATGTGAAGCTGGCAAATGTATCGCACTAACGTACGTCATCGACAGCGTCCATCACACCTAAGCAGACCGGGGAATTTCTGAAGATGCTCTTCAATCTGATTTGCTCACTGGACTCACCGAACGATTTCTCTTGACGTGACATATCCAGGCAGAGCTCGTTCAATGATCTGCAGCAAGTAAAACAGAGCGAATTGGCACAGAAATGCCCTTCTCAGATTCATTAGAGATCGCTTTGCCTTGCCTCTTGTTCATTGGCGACTTTCGATGAGTAAGGGCGACCAGGGGCACTTGCGTCTCGACTAGAATCAACGATTGCATATCGAAGTACGGAAGATCTTGGGGGTGAGTATACGGCGTCTGGCATTTACTATTAAAGGATCAGTTGCCCGGATACTGACTTCGATAATGATGCAGGAAGATTCCTGATGAAACAGCCACATTCAACGAGTCTGTGCCGTTCAGCATTGGGATGGTCAGCTTTGCTGAAGTTGCCATCTGAACCTCAGCGGAAACACCATCGTATTCATTGCCCATGATCAAAATCGTGCGCTCCGGAAACTGATAGGCGGACAATGACTGGGCTTTCGAGTCAAGGATCGTTGAGCAGGTCTGAAAGCCGTGACGTTCTCTGAGATCCTGGAGACTTGCAGGAAGGTCAACCTGTTCGAGCACGGGAAGAAACAAAACGTTGCCCATGGAGACTCGCAGTACCCGGCGCGAGAATGCATCTGCGGAGCCCTTGCTGAACATGACGGCTGAGGCACCAAAGGCCGAAGCGATACGAACGAGAGCACCGACGTTCTCCGGATCCACAATCCTGTCTCCTGCCAGAATCAGTGCGGGGCCTGCTGGTGGCAGCCACGTTTCCGGAGGCGCCGACTGGCGTCGAACCACACTGGCCATGACTCCGCAATGAAAGTTGAATCCCACGAGCGAGTCCGCAAGTTCAGACTTCAGGCGATACACTGGAACATCAAGCGGAAGCCGATCCTCGAATGATGCAAATTTGCTGTCACTGATCAGCACACTGCGTACTTCAAACCCGCTGCGCAGCACGCGGTCGACAACCGTTGGACCCTCGGCAATAAAAAGGCCGTTGTCGCGTTGGAGGTTTTGCGTCTTCAGGCTTCGGAATGCGTCAAGACGGGAGTCTTCCAGCGAATCAATTCTTACGTGTGGCATAGGCTGGGATTCTGAGAGCCGATCCTGAACTCGGCAAGTCCCTGCTTTTAGAGTTTCTCAAATCACAACATGAGCAGATCGGTGCATGGTGCTTGGCAGTCTGCAGCGGCCTTGCGAGTTTGGCGTGTTTTGGGTGAGTGGGTGTTGTTTTGGGTCTGGGAGGATCATCAACTCAAGCTGTCGCGTAAAAACGCGGAGTTTGACAAGCTCCTCAATGATCGAGAGTCGTGGCAAGGATCGATTTGGGAAGACTTGAGGTTTACGGATTTTCAATGTTTTTTTAAAGTCTCGAAGTCTTGAACAGGTTTCTCAAGCAAGGAGACAACAACGTCAGGATTTGCGTTGTTGAGGTCACAGTGATCGTTTGAAATGGATTTCATCGATGAAGGCTCAGGCAATGGATTTTGCAGGCAGTCTGCTGATGCTGGCTGATGAGGGAGCGGCTGTCTCTCCGGAGAATGCTGATTTTCTTGCATCAACCTGGGAAAAGGTGAAGCAGAACCTGAGCACCGAAGCCGTTCTGAATATTCTTCGAACACATGGGCCGAGTGTCCTGCAGGCACTGGCGGTGTTTGTTTTCGGGCGAATGCTGGCGAGGGTCACCTCGGCAATGATCGTCAAGGCGTGTCGCAAAGCTCGCATTGATGAAACGCTTGGCCGCTTTCTGGGAAACCTGGTCTACAGCATGATGCTGACGGCCGTTGGGATTGCTGCACTGGGATGTCTGGGAGTTGATACAACATCGCTCAGCGCGGTTTTGGCCGCAGCAGGATTTGCCATTGGCATGGCGTTGCAGGGATCGCTTGGCAATATCGCCTCAGGTGTAATGCTGGTTTTTCTCAAACCGTTCCGGGTGGGAGATGTGATCGACATAGGCGGTTTGACAGGCAGTGTTGTAGAAGTCCAGATTTTCAACACGATTCTGCTCACCCCCGACAACGTCAGGATTATTCTTCCGAACTCGACCATTACAGGCGGAACCATACGCAATCTGTCTGCAGAGCCTTTACGGCGAGTAGATCTGGTTATCGGGTGCAGTTACAACGATGACCTGAAGGCTGTGCGACGATTCCTCGAAGGACTTGTTGCGTCTGATCCTCGTGTCCTGAGAAATCCGGAGCCAGTCATTGCAGTTTCCGAGCTGGCCGAGAGTAGCGTCAATTTTGTTGTTCGGCCTTGGGTTGCCTGCGCTGATTACCATCCAGTCAAGTTTGATTTAACCGAACGAATCAAGCTTGGTTTCGACGAACGTGGTTTCACAATACCGTTCCCATCGCGAGATGTTTTCGTGCATCATCTTGGTAACGAGTTGACCATTTCAGAAGTTGGAGTAGCAGCCGCTGCTGCTGCCGCTTAGCCGGACTCTGGACCTGCCATCTTTCTGCGATTAATCGAAAGGGCTTAAAAGGGCGACACTGCGTCGGTTTGACGACGTCACGCCTGCCATTCTTTTGTCGCCATTTTTGATCGTACGAAGCTGATTTTGTTGTAAGAAATTGACAGCGATGTTCTCTCGAAAACTCGTCTTGAGTCAAATTGCCAAAATGTGCGATGCTACGAAACCTTTCCGAATCTCATTCTGTTCTTATCCTTTCTGAATTCACGTTTCATCCTTCGACGCAACGCCGGATTCTCCGAAGGTTGCTCTCCTGCCTGCATCATATTCCCGTCTCCGTCCGCTGCCGCAGGGTTGCGGTCGTCTCAATCTGAGTCTCTGACATGCCGAATTCGCAAACGCTGATCCAGCGAATCCGACGCCTCTTCCGCGAGTGGCATTGTTCGAGCATTCTTGCTGCTGCCACGCTTTCGGCAACCTTCGCTGTTGGTACTGCGATGACGTTTGCGCAGCAGGAAGCGGAATCAGAGGGAGTGACGGTCGCTGACATTCGCATTGAGGGAAATGAGACGATCCCGGAATCCGTGATTCTGCAGAAAATTCAATCCCAGCCGCAGCGACCGATTTCAGAACGGTTGATTCGCGAAGATAAACGCTCCTTGATGAGCACACGCTGGTTTTTCAGTGTCACTGAGCGACTTGATGAAACTCCGGACGGGCTTATTCTGGTTTTTACAGTTCACGAACGGCCAATTGTTCAGCGAGTGCAGTTCATCATCAATCGTGAACCGTCCGTCCTGAACAAAATGAATCTGTCTGCCGTCAAGGAGAAACACCTTAAGGCCTGGACTGGTCTCAAGGCTGGCAGTCCGTTTGACCACGTCGCCAACCAGGAAGCCGTTCGCCGTATAGAGCAGGAATATCACGACAAAGGTTACTACTTTGTCAAAGTCGAACTCGTGAAGGGCAGCAAACCAGGAGAGCGTGAAGTCGTCTTCAGGATCAACGAAGGTCCCAAGGTTCAGGTAAAAGAACGAACTTTTGAGGGCAACAAATTCTGGAATGATGGTGATCTTCGCAAGAATCTGATTTCTAAAGAAGCGTTTCTGGTTTTTGGTGGGCTATACAATCCCGATACGCTTCCTTCAGATATTGAAGCCGTCAAACAGTATTATCGAGGCGTTGGTTACTTCGATGTGGAAGTAACCGGGGTACCGATGTTTTCTGAAGATAAGTCAGACGTCAATCTGCACTTCACAGTGAAAGAGGGACGACGATATACGGTGCGGGAAATCCGCTTTCAGGGCAACAGCATCATCGCCACCAATAAGCTGAAGGGTGAATCAAAGCTGAAGGCTGGCGAAAAATTTAATTCGTATCCGTTGTCCAAAGACGTCACCAGGATGCTCGGCTACTACGGCGAAATGGGACACTATTTTGCATCCGTGAATCCAGTGCCGCAGTTTACGGAGCAGGAAGGTGTGGTTGATCTTGTCTTCGAGATTGACGAAGACCGTCCACGGTATGTTCGCGATGTGAATGTGACCTATGATGGTGACTACCCACATACGAAGCAGACTGTTGTTCTCGATCGAATTCAGGTTCAGCCTGGCGATATCGCGAATCCCAAGTTGATTCGTCGCGGTCGCTCACGTCTGAACGGCAGCGGATTGTTCGAACCCGGGATCGCGTTCGAAGTGACACCCGTCGAGCCGGAACAGTCAAGTTTTGCCCAGACTGCTGTTAGCCGCACCTGGCGAGGTCAGAGTCCTGCTAATGCTCCGGATGACTGGACTCAGCAGTTTGCCATTGAAACTCAACGCTCAGCTCTGGAGAGCACTGAAATTGGCTCCGAATGGAGCGAGGTTATCTTCGTTGATCCAATGCGCGATGAAATCGTCGCGGTCGAGAAAGAGGCTTTTTCGAACGAAGCTGCCGAACTCAAGCCTGCATCGACGGCTGGAATGACCAGTCACCGATCAGATGGGCAGCAGAATCCCGCGGCTCAAGGTACCGTTCATTCACTTGATCGAGCTGTGTCAGATGGAAACATCGAATACGTTTCCTCACGACCCGGTCTCACGAGTCACCCTGCCTCATCCGAAACATCGACTGAGCAGCGGCTGAGTTCAGACTCTTCTCGTTCGCTGTTCACAAACGAAACGCCATCATCCTCGGTTGTGCAGCCGATGACTTCGCCAGTTGTGCCAGCCGTTGGGCACTCCTTTGGTCGGAAGAACAACACACCTGTTGAGGCAGAGCCTGCTGCACACAAGACTGCTCGACCAGTCTTTGAATCTGATCTGATGGGTTTCCGGTCCGCGGAGCCGGTCAGTTTGTTCTCAATGGAAGTTCCGACGTTTGTCGCGTCGCAGTGTATTCAGGAAACAGACGAACCAATCATTCGCGCGCAGAGCCCGGAGAGTTCTCAGCAAGCTCCTGTAGATCCCGCCACTCCTGGCTATCGAGATCCAATTCTTGAAGGCAGCCCTTATCGAAATCAGTTTCAGACGATTCCTCCCGGCTGGGTTGATATCAACGTAAACGCAGCCGAAGGTCGAACTGGCCGGCTGATGTTCGGGGCTGGAGTTAACAGCGACGCCGGAGTTGTTGGTTCGTTCGTTTGGGACGAATCTAACTTCGACCTGTTTCGCCCGCCAACCAGTTTTGCGGACATTATCGAAGGCCGCGCGTGGCGTGGTGGTGGTCAGAGATTCCGAGCGGAAGCGGCTCCTGGTAATCAGGTCAGTCGTTATGCGATCAGTTGGACTGATCCATACTTCATGTACACAGATTACAGTTTTGGTGTGAGCGGATTCTACTTTAATCGCTACTACCCGGACTGGCGTGAAGATCGTGTTGGTGGTCGCGTCTCGCTGGGACGGCAGTGGACTCCAGAATGGTCCAGCGGCCTGGCTCTGAGGTTGGAAGAAGTCGAGATGAGGAATCCGACCGTGCCAACGCCAGCCGACATTGCCAAAGATCTGGGCTCAAATTTTCTCTCCACGGTTCGCGGAAACATTACCCACGACACTCGTGACCAGTCGGTCATGCCGAGTGAGGGTCATTATGCGGATCTTGCCTATGAACAAGCCTTTAACGAATTCACCTACCCGCGAGCCGAAGCTGAGTTTCGCCAGTATTTCACACTCTATAATCGACCAGACGGTAGTGGTCGGCAAGTGCTGACTGTTGCAGGCAATGTCGGCTGGAGCGGTGACGATACTCCGGTATTTGAACGCTACTACGCCGGCGGCTTCCAGTCGTTTCGAGGTTTCTCATTCCGGGGTGTAACGCCGCGCGATGGCAATGTCGGTGTCGGCGGCACGTTTCAGGCTTTGGGAACGGTCGAGTATCGAGTGCCCGTCACGGCGGACGACATGATCAATGTCGTCGCGTTCACCGATTTTGGAACCGTTGAGCAGGAAGTGACTTTGGATAACTTCCGAGCAACTGCGGGTTTTGGCGTACGAGTCGTCATTCCGGCAATGGGACCTGTGCCACTTGCGTTCGACTTTGCCTTTCCGATCAAGAGTCAGGCCTACGACGACGAGCGAGTCTTCAGCTTTTACGTGGGCATCAATCGGTAAACCTGACATAAGAAGCGTGACTGAATCGCCGAACGCCCGTCGTTCCGTTGATGGGAAGTTCTTTGCGGTTGATCCTACATCGCTGGCGAAGGATTCTGTACACTCCGCCGCATGATTGTCGAAGGCATCGTCACCAGCATTGATTCCACGGGTTCTCTGAATGTCGCGCCGATGGGGCCGATCATCGCAGGAGACTTCGACAGTCTCCTCCTGCGCCCGTTTCAGCCGTCGACTACGTTCAATAATCTTTCGACGACACGTTGCGGTGTCTTCCATGTTGTGGATCAGATCGATGTGATCGCCAAGGCTGCAATCGGGCGCCTTGAAACCAATCCCGATGTTGTGAGAGCATCGGTCATCGATGGTTATGTCCTGAAAGATTGCTGTCGCTGGTTTGAATTCACGGTCGACGAAGTCGATGCCTCTGATGCTCGCAGTCGAATGCCATCAACGATTGTTTATCGAGGCGAACGCCGACCGTTTTTTGGATTCAATCGAGCTCGTCACGCGGTATTGGAAGCCGCCATCCTTGCAACGCGCCTGCATATTCTGTCTCGTGAAGATGTTCTGTCGGCATTGATCCCGATGCGATCGGCTGTTGAGAAAACAGGAGGGCCGCAGGAATTGTCAGCATTCGCGATGCTGGACGAATTCATCAGTGGCCACGAACAAGGCTCTGCATGATGAACGTAGAAGTAATAACCGGATCTCGACTGCACTTTGGATTGATCTGCGGAACTCCGCAGACGGGTTGGCGATTTGGTGGCGTTGGAGTCATGCTGCGACAACCGTCCTGGCGAATCGCGATCAGGAAGACTACGGCTGCTGTTGATCAGATCTCAGCATCTTTGGAGACGACAGGTCGTGTTGCTGAGTTCTTGCAGAAGATTCGTCATACGCTGTCGCTACCGGCTGTTGAGCTGTCCGTGAAATCTGAAGTTCCGTTTCACACGGGGCTCGGCGGCGGTACTCAGCTTGGCCTTGCGATTGCTGCGGCCGCAGAACTTCTGGCTAATCATCGAGCGGTCCATGATCCTTATCGGCTGGCGGATCTTGCTCAGCGTGCGAAGAGATCTGCGATTGGGACTGTTGGATTCCGTGATGGTGGTTTTTTGATTGATCATGGACTACCCGATACCGACTCGCAGCCAAGAAAAGTTGAGCGAATTGCGATTTCAGAAGCTTGGCGATTTGTCTTGATTCGGCCATCGAACGCTCAGGGACTTTGTGGGGATCGAGAACGCTCGTTCTTTAATCAACGAACCATCATGTCTGAACCTTTGGTGGAGTCGTTGGTAAGCCGAATCAATGATTGTCTTGTGCCGGCGATCCAAAACGAGGAGTTCGAAAGATTCTCCATCAGCATTGAAGAGTATGGTGATGCTGTTGGGCGATTTTATGCATCTGAACAAGGCGACATCTTTGCTCATCCCGTGATTAGAAGACTCGTCGCCATGTTGCGTGCGGCAGGAATTCATGGAGCTGCTCAGTCATCATGGGGGCCGGGTATCAGCATCCCTGCCTCATCGACAGAGCATGCTCAGGCAATCGTCGATCGTGTTCCCATAGAACTTGACGGCACAAAACTCCGGGTTGACATCGCTGAACCACTCAATACCGGAGCCTCACAGCATTCAGGAAGTCCGGAAGTTGTTGATGGGCAACGATTTGCGTAATGTGAGTTCTGCTCCGTTGGGCCAAGGCTGCTCCTCGAATCAGTTCGACATCCCTGAGCAACGTGCAGGCAAGCGGATCTGAGGCAGATCAGCCTACTGTAGCCCGACCTATCCTCATGTCGGGGCGGTATCGTCTTTGCCCTCTTTTTGGTCTGTTCGGGTGTATTACGCAGCATAAAGTCGGTACGCTGTCGCTCCCTGACATATTGAGACGTCCACCTGCATTCTGCCCTTTCCCACAGAGGCCATTGCATGAGTTCATCGAATTCGGGCCGTCACGCCCTGCTCCGTGCGATGCGAGAACTCTGCTTCGAAAGGTCGCTGCGCATTTCACGTCGCCTGCGTCGCAGAGGTTATGCGGTGGAGCCACTGGAACTCCGCACGCTGCTCAGTACAGTCACACCGGATTCATTTACGTTGGTCGAGTCTACTACTCCCTGCCAGTTAGGTGTTCTGCATGAGCGAGACTGGGATGCCGATGCAGCTCCTGAATGGCTGGCGACGTTTGGTCAACAGCGAGTCACCCAGACGGCAGGCATCAATCAGAAACTCATCGCCGACGATTTTGTAGCGGTGGATGTCAACAAAACCTATGGCCTTTCCGGCTGGGCTCGGTCAGGTGACAACTTTGGCATGCGGTTCAATCCTCTGAACCAGCAATCCTTCGGGCTTGAAGAGTACGACGCTGACTATCTGCGAATTGAGTCGAAGCATGTGCTGAAGTACGGCTCAGCTGCAGATACAACTCTGGCAGCGCCACTGAATCCGGGTGACACGCAGATCATTCTCAACAACATCACAGGCTGGAGCACTTCATCCAACGCAGCGACTCGAACGTTGGCATGGTACGGCTACCGCAACAAAACTGGAACGCAATACGCCAACTACACGTACACTCGCAATGTGGCAACTGGCGATGCTGCAGGTTTGTGGAGCCCCGGCGGAGTCAATATTTCAACTCGCACAATTTCCTTGAATGCTCCCTGGTCTGGTCCGGCTCTTGCGGCAGGCACTGCCGTGCGTAATGCGACAGCGGCTGGTGCAGATCATTCATCGGTTGTACTGAATCGGTCGGCCGTGGCTGGTGATTTCACGTCGTCCGAACACGTGGCGATCATCGGTGGCGGAACGGCAGCGAACGGTGCTTATGCTGCGACGCAGTTTGCACCGGGGACAGCATTTGTGCGAGCTGTCATCGTGGCAAATCAGCATGGTCAAACGGATAACTTTGTCACGTGGCAGGACGTCCGAATTCTGGAGCTTCCTGCGTCGTCGACGGTGCAGGATGTGCGCCAGCCGGTCATCGATATGTCAGTTGACCTGCCCGGCAATCAAACGATGCGGTTGCCGTTGTATTCGACGGGAGATACTGAGTTTCATATTGGCACGCAGGCTCGCATTCAGGTGTCGCCGACACAAAGATATCACCTGTCGATCGATTCGCTCGACATGACAGAAGAGGATCCGAACCCCGTTGGTTTTTACTCGTACGATGCCGATGGCAAGCTGATTCATTCTCTGCATGTGACTCGGCATTCGACGGCCGTGGATAGTCGTTTGGCACGAGCCGTCCAGCCGGGCGACACAGCGATCTACGTCAACGACGCCACCGGCTGGAGCAACGCCATCGGCGGTACGGCCGAAAGTCGTTCGCTTGCCTGGTATGGCTATCGAGACAGCAGCGGGACTCTTTACGCCGACTACACGTATACTCGCAACGTCGCGTTCGATTTCCTCGACGGCCTCTGGAATGTTGGCGGTATCACTTTTGATTCGGGAGTCGGTGCCTGGAAAATCACACTCCGAACAAACTGGTCCGGCCCCGCAATCCCCAGCGGCACGGCTGTGAGAAACGCAACGGGGCACGATGCGATTCAGGTACTGGAGAATCCGACAGATCGATTTTTCGGCTGGGGTTATCAAAAGGGCACCAATGGCAGTAGTTACTTGAATCAGGACAACCTCGACTGGTTTACTTATCGCGATGTGATTGGTGGCGGAGTTTGGCAGAAGGGAACTCCGGCGGAGACATCGTTTCGTCCGGGAACGAAGTTTGTTCAGCCGGCCGTGAAGGCACTTGTGCTGCGTCGATTTGCAGTTGAGTTGGGGCCGCTTCGTGATCAAGGTCTCGAACATGAACAATTGACTTCGACGTTCGACGATCGCTCATACGTCATGTTGAACAGATCGCGGCAATGGATTCAGTCGGATCAGTTGGTGCCAGTGTCACCAGGCTTGTCGGTGACTTTGTCAGTCGATGCGGCGTCCGGCGCGACGATGAATTCAGGATTGGTGTCGTCGGAAAAACATTCCATCGGCTACGTACCGTTCGATGCCGACGGAATGAAGATCGAATCGCTGCATGTGCGACGATACTCGACTGCGGTCGATACAACGTTGGCTCAAGCAGTGCAGCCCGGTGATACTCAGATTGTGCTCAGCAGCGCGGAGGGGTGGAGCAACGTTGATGTCGCGGGCACGCGAGCGATCGCGTGGTACAGCTATCGCGATTCCTCGGGCCAGCTTTACGGGGACTACACCTATACTCGCAACGTTGCGGCCGATGTTGTGAGCGGGCTTTGGGACCTTGGCGGCATCACCGGAAACGTGATCACTCTGCGTCAGCCCTGGACCGGCCCAACGCTCGCTGCCGGCGCGGCAGTACGCAATGCAGCGGCGGCTGACGATTTGATTCCCGTCTTGAGAAACCAAGCTCCGCTGCCGAATCAGTGGACCACATATTCGGCCTCCCTTTTGGGAACGTGGTCGAACGGCGTTGCTTCCGTTTCTTCGCTGCCGCCGGGCACGGCCGCCGTTCGCATCGCCGTGCGTGCCAATGAAAGCAACTTCACAAGCGACGACACGATTCACATTCGAAATGCGTCGGTGACAAAGTCGACTGGTGAGACAACAGCATCACTCCTGACCAACAACGTGACTGTCGCCACGCTCGATGTGCTTGCAAATGACGCCATTATGTCAGACAACGTCTCCCTGCTGAGCGTCAGTTCGCCGCGTTTCGGCACCGCTCGAATCATCGCCGCCACTGGAGCCAACATTTTCGAAACAGTCCGCTTCCAATCCAACATCTGGTTTACCGGCACCGATCAATTCACCTACACTGCCCGCAACAATTCAACTGGCGAAACCTGGACAACAACCGCGACGGTCTCAATCACGGCTGATAACTTGGAGAATGATGTCGCACGAGCAGGTGCCATTGCAGCTCAAGTTCAGAATCCCGGCGGGCACGCAACTCCCCCAATCTCCAGTTGGCCACAATCCCCCATCGGAGATCAGTGGCAGACGTACGACGTTGAGCAGGGGCAGACGCTACGTGCCAACAACGCTCCGTTGACGTCATTAAAGAACACGGCGTCAGATGCCGATGGCGATGTCCTGTCGTATCGGCTCGTCTCTGGTCCTAGTCATGGATCACTTTTGTTTCGAGCAAATGGCACGTTTGAGTACACACCTCAGAACGGCTTCGTTGGAACGGATTCGTTTGAGTACTCAGTAACTGATGGGTTGAACACTCTGACTCGCTCGGCCGCTATCCGAACCTGGATGGGTGATTACAGTCTGCTGGGCAACCGCATGTTGCAGATTGCTACCGCGTTCCATGTTTTTCATGATGTCTATAGTCGTTTCGGTTACGCAGATTTCCCGGGCTCGCGCGATACCGGTGGTGTGCCGTTTCTCAGTTGGCGCGTTCAGTTACTGCCGTATCTTGGTTACCAGGAATTGTACAACCAGTTCCGACTGAACGAACCGTGGAACAGTCCTCACAACCTGGCACTGTTACCCTTGATGCCAAATGTTTTCCGTTCGCCAGGGGATGCTGCTGCGGTCACAACGACGCGATTTCAAACGATCAGCGATATGCAGGAACTGGGGAACAGCAGCTTGAGTTCACCGTCCAAATACATTCTTCGAGCTCAATACACCGACGGTCTTCGGCTAGCCAGACAGGCAGATTTCATTGACGGCTGGCAGAACACGATTTTGTTCCTGCAGACAGGCGCTGATGCCGCAGTTCCCTGGACGGCACCAGTTGATGTGGACCATGACCCGAACAGTCCCTTCAGTCCGCTCGGAAACGTTGCTGCCGGACGCGTGAACGTCGCACTTGTTGACGGACAGCGGATAACGCTGTCAACGGGGACAACAAATGCGACAACATTCAATTCACTCGTCACGCTCAACGGCGGGGAACTAGTCGACGGGAACACGTTGGCTCTTCGAGATGCCGAACTCAATCCGGGCCCGCGAATGCAGCGGAACGGATCAGGGATTTGGACGGAAATGAGCACTGGCACATCTCTTCAAAAGCTAAAAGAGCTGGGCCTCGCTATGCATAATTTTGCAGACACGGTTTCGCGATTTCCGAATGCCAACGTGCCCTATGACTTTGATGCAAACGGTCGCCCGAACCTCAGCTGGCGAGTTGAACTGCTGAGACAACTCGGGTATGAGAATCTCTATTGGGCGTTTGATCATACAGAACCGTGGAACAGCCCGCATAATCTTGCCTTACTGGATAAGATGCCCGACATTTTTCGAAGTGTCGGTGATCCTTCGAATTCTACAACGTCGCGATTTCATGTTCTTTCGAGCACCGATGCAGCGTTCGGTCGTGACTGGGTCAATGGTGTTCCAAGTGTCAGCGCGCCGAAACTTCTGGTCGGGCCCCGACTTCAGGATTTTACTGATGGTACGTCCAACACATTGCTGATCGCTGAACTCGGTTCCGACAGGGCCGTTCCCTGGACCGCACCGGACGAAGTCATCTTTGACCCTCAGAATATGCAGGCGGCACTCGGCAACCTTTCGCGGGGTGTCCTTCCCATGTTACTTGCGGATGGAACGGTGTTGGAACTTGGCACGGATCTGATATCAAGAGAACTTCCAGCACTTGCCTCCCGGGATAAAGGTGAAGTTAACGATGGAGCGAACCTCATTCGCCTTGAACGCTCGCGTGACGGCGGCGAACTCGCAGCGGGCACACGGCTGAAGAATCAGCTCAGATCGATTGGTCTGGGAATGCACAACTACCACGACGTCTTCAATGGCTTCCCAATTAGAAATGATTGGCGTCATTATGGCCCGGATGGTCGATCGTACTTGAGCTGGCGCGTGCATCTCTTGCCGTTCCTCGAGCAATCAGTGCTGTACTCTAAGTTTCACCTGAATGAACCTTGGGACAGCCCTCACAATATTCAATTGCTCGACAAGATGCCCGCGATCTATCGAAGCACTGGTGATTCGGACGATTCAACGACAACTCGCATCCAGGTATTTACCGGGCCAAACGCCATCTTCGACAACCGAAAATCGGGAAGCCAGAACGGGTTTCACTACTATCAAGGCCTGCGAATATCAGACATTCTCGACGGAACGTCCGACACTTTTCTCGCCGTGGAGGCAGGCAAGTCCCGGGCAGTCCCATGGACAAAGCCCGACGACCTTGAGTTCGATCCGGACAATCCACTGGAGACAATGGGCTTGAGTCCCAATGATGTATTCACTGCCGTGATGGCTGACGGCAGCGTGAGACAGTTCAGTGCCAATATGGTTGAGACGGTGCTCAGGGCGGCCATCACTCCGGCGGGTGGCGAGATCATGCAGGATCCGATCACGTACGCTGTTTTGCCACAAGGCAAGATCCTGCCAGGTATCACTGTCACAGGAACGACCGATTCGCGGTTGGTGATTTCTGAAGGTCGGCTTGGGGCGGTGCAGGTGGTGTTGGATAAGCCGGGGAATGTAACGCTGGATTTGGCGTTGTCCGTAAATGGAGTGGCGCAGATCGACAAGACCGCGCTGACGTTTACGACGGCGAACTGGAATGTTCCGCAAGCAGTGACGCTGAAGGCGATTGATGATGATCTCATCGACGGAGCCGAATCTGTTGTCATAACTTTGTCCGTCAACGACGCCGCAACAACGACTAACGAGTTTGATGCTCTGCCCAACATTGTGATCCCCGTTTTCAATGTGAACGATGACGTCCCGAGGATTCTCATGGCGGGTGTTACCGGAGTCGTACTGACGGAAGGCGGTGCAGCGGAAACGATCTCGGTTTCTCTGTCCCATGCACCGCTGAGTAACGTGACGATTGCTGTGAATAACTCCAATCCACAGCAATGGACGTCCAATGTATCGAGCTTGGTTTTTACGCCATCGAACTGGAACGTGCCGCAATCCCTCACGCTGCTGGCAACGAATGAAACCATCGTGGACGGTACGGTCAACGGGAACGTACGTTTGTCGGTGTCCAGCTCTGTGGATGCGGCTTTCCGAGGACTCCCGGACCAACTGATCTCTGTTCAGATTAACGACAACGATGTGCCATCAATACAAGTGACTATGACCGATGGCGAAACCGTTGTATCCGAAGATGGACTTACAGATTTGCTCAATGTTCGACTGGCCGTTCAGCCTGCTAACGATGTTTATGTAACGGTCGTTTCGCTGATCAATCCGACGGTGCAGGTTTCGAGTTCTGAGCTGCATTTTACTCCATCCAACTGGAACGTGTCGCAAACAATCTCAGTGTCTGCGTTCGATGAGTCACTTACGACGTCGACCATTCTGGAGCTGCGAGCGGATTCTCGCTCAGGCCCGTATCAGGCTGCCGCTGCAGTTCAGACGAACGTCCGGATTCTGGACGATGAGTCTGCTTATCCGGTGTTTAGCAATGTGAATGATCCCGTCATCGCAATCGAAGGCGGGCAGGCTGCCAGCATGAGCGTGCGATTGTCGGTGGCTCCTGTGGGACCCGTGCAGTTGAAGGTGTTTGCGGTGAAGCCCGATGAGCTGAATTTGCAGGACGGAGTACTGCGGTTCGATGCAACCAACTGGAACCAGCCTCAGACTGTGACAATCATCGCCGTAGACGAAGAAATAGCCGACGGAGATCGATATGAATACGTCCGTTTTGTTTGGGGACCTAATCTCTCCGCTCCGTACCTTCGCCAGCCTGATTTTTCGGTTGGACTGCAGACGGTTGACAATGAAGTCGCTGCGATTGAAGTGGTCGAAGCCGATGGTTCAACGGTGGTCACAGAATCGGGTGCGACAGACTCGTTTGGCGTGCGTTTGAGTTCTCGCCCGAATGGTCCAATCGAGTTAACGGTGACATCTCGTGATCTTAAGGCTGTCACGGTATCACCATCGACGTTGCGGTTTACTCCGGAAAACTGGAATACGCTCCAGACGGTGACAGTTACCGCAGCCGATGACGTGCTGGCCGATGGCAATCAATTGGCCTCAGTTCGACTGGCGGTGAATCTGGCGTTCAGTTCTGGCGGTTATGATCATGCACCGTTTGTTGATGTGCACACCACCACGCTCGACAACGAACTGGCGGCGCTGATAGTACAGGAAACCAACGGGACAACGATCGTCTCGGAATCCGGTACGACCGATGCCGTACACGTGAGGCTATCCGCGGTTCCTACAAGTACGGTGACGGTCCTGGTTTCTGTGGACGATTCTTCAGAGATAGGGGCGTCGGTGTCGTTACTGACCTTTACAGCATCTAACTGGAACGTTCCGCAGTCGGTCTCACTCACTGGCCTGGATGACGCAATCGTAGACGGGCCTGTTCTCTCGCAGCTTCGGTTTGCCTTCGCTGCTTCCAGTCCCGGCGCGTACGCTTCTGCTTTGCCGACGTCTGTTGCCGTGACGACAAGCGACAATGAAATCGCGGGGCTGGTGGTTGTCGAAAGCGGTGGTTCTACAGCGGTCAGTGAAGCTGGCAGCAGCGACACGGTTACAGTGCGGCTGACTGCAAGGCCGGTTCAGAATGTGATCCTGACGATTCAATCACTCGATACAACGGAGTTCACCGTTTCGCCGATGACGCTGACATTTACGCCTGTAAACTGGAACGTACCCCAGACTGTGACGATAGTTGGTGTTGACGATTCGATTTTGGATGGCAGTCAGACGTCCGCATTGCGAATCAGGGTTGATTCTTTGTCGCAGTTGCAGTTTCAGGGAATCACGACAAATGTTTTGGTGACGACTTCTGATGACGCACTTGCTGTGCCGTCTATTGTTGCCCCAGAATCTCTGATCAGCAGCCAGCGACCGACAATCGTGTGGACCCCTGTTGCGGGAGCTGCCTCGTATCGTGTGATTGTGGTGAATCGCACCACTGGTGGAACCGTGATCGTCAACATGGTCATTGCCTCCAGCAGGATCCAGGTGTCGACGGACCTTGGAATCGGAGCGTTCGCGGTTCGCGTTCAGGCGATCAGCATCACCGGACGCACAAGCGTGTGGAGTCAGGAACGTCACTTTCGCATCGATACCGCTCCGACGATGTCTCCGATACCTTTATCTGTAGATTCTCCGAAACCCACGTTCAGGTGGAGTCCTTTGGTTGGCGCGGTTTACTATGACCTGCAGGTTGACAGTGTTCTGGATATTCGGCCACAGATAATTCGAAGGACTACTCTCACGGGCACATCATTTGTCGCTCCAGCCAATCTTCGCCTCGGTTTGTACGAAGTGAAGATCCGCGCGATCGATGCTGGTGGCGTTCCTTCGAAATGGTCGGTACTTGCTTCCTTCTTTGTGGCCACCGCTCCCACACCACTGAGCCCGCCAACAGCGACCTTTAGCGCCAGGCCGAGGTTTTCGTGGCGATCGGTTGATGGTGCCGTCGCGTACGACCTGAAATATCAGAAGAGTTCCACTGGGCCGGTCACCGAAGTCAACGGCCTGCAAAGTACGACCTTTGTTCCACCAGCCGATTTGGTCAGCGGAGCATACCGCTGGTGGGTTCGCGCGCGGGGGATGTACGATGTTGTGGGTTCATGGTCTGCTGTGCAGGCATTCACGATTGGCGGCTCGCCAACGCTGATTCCCATCTCATCACCATCGGGGCGAAATCCACGCATTGAATGGTCTCGAGTAGAAGGTGCCGTTCGTTATTTTCTGCGAGTCGACCGGATTGATGTGCCGCAGTCATACTACATTCGACAGGAGTCCCTAACAGCCACGACCTATTCGGTGCCCGTTTCTTTGAAGCCGGGGTTGTACCGGGTTTGGGTCAAGGCGATCAGCGCCAGCGGACAAGTCACAGGCTGGAGCAGATCGATCGACATTACGGTTGTGAATGCAGAAGACGATCGTGACGTATCCGGCGATCAAAGGCGGAAGAATGCGAGCTTCCTGCCCAATGACATCCTGATTCCTGAGCTCGGCCCTGAGAGGACTCGAGTTTCTGCTGTAGCTCCTGAAGAAGTCATTGTGGTTCAATCTTCAAGCGACTTAAGCAGAGTCCGAAGGTCAGTCGATCTGCAAGGTGCTCGCGACGTTGAGCCGATATTGGGGATCAATCATGAGATAGTCCCTGAAACAGAAGTTATGCAAAAGGTTACTCAAGCTGTGTTTGAGGCAACTGATTGGTACAGCCTGCTATAAGCCCTCACATGCTCCCGCAAAAATTGACCTGCGATGCTGGATAGTGTTCTGCGGGTATGCGAATGAGGGGACACTTCGCCACAGTCGCACTACAATCCTTTCTCTGCCCATCCTGATTGTCGGCATTCTTCACCAGCCTCTGTCAGAAAAGATGACACGATGAATTTTTCCACGCAAGACGTCCTTAGGGTTTCTTTGCTCGTTATCGCGATCAGTCACGCAAACCGCGGTCTTGCCGATGAGGCTCGGATCGGTCTGTCGGAGTCGGAGAAACGTGGTGGCTGGCAAATGCTGTTCGATGGCAAATCGACCGAAGGATGGCGGAACTACAAGTCGGACAGGATTAGTGACGGTTGGGTTGTCAAAGACGGCCTGCTTGAACGCGTCGGCAAAGGCGCTGGCGATATCGTGACCACGGAACAATATGAAAACTTTGAATTGTCACTTGAGTACCGCATCTCAAAAGGTGGCAACAGTGGCATCATGTTTCATGTGACCGAGGATCAGACGCAGCCGTGGCACAGCGGTCCAGAAGTCCAGATTCAGGACAACGTTGATGGACGAGATCCCCAGAAGGCTGGTTGGTTGTATCAGCTTTACAAGCCAGTGAAGCCCGAGTGGGCGACGATGTTCGAAAACCAGGTGGGCTTCAAAGGGACTGACGTCGATGATGCGACTCGTCCTGCTGGAGAATGGAATCATGTCTACCTTCGACTGTCTCCAAAGCAGTGTGAAGTCGCCGTTAATGGTGTCAGCTACTTCTATTTTCATAAAGGCGATGAGGAATGGAACAAGCGAGTTGCGGCCAGTAAGTTTGCCGCATTTCCTCAATTCGGAAAGGCAGGCAAAGGCCACATTTGTTTGCAGGATCACAATGATCCTGTCGCATTTCGTAATATCAAATTACGAGTTCTGTCCGCTGATGGTAGTGTGACGGATCCGGTTGATGGCCATCTGCCTTTAAAAGGTGTTGTTGCATTCCCTGAGTTGAAATGGGAAGGCTTTGAGGGGGCTGACGAAGACGGGCGGATCACAACTTTGCGACCAATGGTGCTGACTCATGCTGGTGACGGCAGCAATCGAAACTTCGTCGCAACACAACGGGGAACGATCTATGTGTTTCCCAATGATCCCAAAGCTCAGTTGGCAACTCTGTTTGCTGACCTGAGCGACAGAGTTCAGGACTGGCGAAAAGACAATGAAGAAGGTCTGATGGGATTTGCGTTTCATCCGAACTACAAGTCAAACGGATATTTCTATGTCTATTACAGTTCGTCCACTGAACCTCGCATGTCGATTGTTTCCCGATTCAAAGTGTCAGCAAACGATCCGAATCGTGCAGATCCCGCCAGTGAGCAGATCGTGATGAAGATTCCTCAGCCGTTTGCAAACCACAATGGAGGGTCGATTGCATTTGGCCAAGATGGTTATCTCTACATTGCTCTTGGTGATGGTGGTGGTCGAAACGATCCACTTGGACATGGCCAGAATCTGAAGACCTGGATGGGGTCGATGCTGCGGATTGACGTCGATCATGAGCAGGATGGAAAGCACTATGCGATTCCAGCTGACAACCCGTTTCTGAGTCGTGAGGGGGCTCAACCAGAAATCTATGCGTATGGATTCCGTAACGTGTGGAGGATGAGCATCGATCGAAAGACCGGAGACATTTGGGCTGCAGACGTCGGTCAGGATTTTTGGGAAGAAGTGAATCTCGTTAAACGCGGTGGTAATTACGGCTGGAGTATTCGTGAAGCCTCTTATCCGTTTAACAACAAGACCGTCGAAATTGCAGATCCGCTGGAGGCTCCCGTCTGGGAATATGATCACCAGATTGGCAAGTCCATTACCGGAGGCTTTGTCTACCGGGGGACTCGATTACCGGAACTTGAGGGAATGTATTTGTATGCAGACTTCATCAGTGGTCGGATCTGGGCCCTCAAATATGACGAGAGTCTTGGCAAAGTGACTCGCAACATGGGCATTGCCAGTACAGGATTTCCCGTCTTGTCGTTTGGTGAGGACGAGGCTGGTGAGGTGTACTACATGCTGGAGACGATCAACGGTCAGGGAATCTATAGGTTCGATCCTGCTCCATAGATCAAGTGGTGAGTGTTGCTATCCCGTTCTGTGGAGCGCGACTTCACAGACGGGTCTTTTTGTCGTTTCGTAAGGGACACATCCACGCGATACGCGAAGATTTGAGGACCAGAGTCGGTCAAGCGTCCTGCAGATGGGGTCATCAATGCAGGTTCAGGAACCGCTGATGAGTTTGATCTCTTCAAAAAGCGACGATTTCAGTTTCTCAATTCGTTCTGGATCTTCCAGTTTGCGCTGATGTTCATCCATCACGTAGAACACGTCGACAACCTGATCAATATTTGTGGCAATGCGGGCCAGATGGACCGTCAGGCCATGGTTGAAAAGAGTGTGTGCAAGGGTGTAGAGCAACCCCTGGGTATCCGTGGCGAAAACGTCAACAACGGTGAATCGCTCTGAGCAGTCGTTGTCGATGCCGACTTTGGGCTCCTGTCTGACGATGACAGGATTTTTGCGATTGAATCGATAGAGACCGCTGCGGCGGAAAACACTTTCGATGGATTTTTTTGCTGTCAGCACATCGCCAATCGCAACAGCCACATCTTCAATCCGAGACTGAGGAACTCTTCCCGTGAAGTCATTGTCGGTCACTCGAAAGTAAGCGATCAAAACACCATTGGACGTTGTGCAGACCTGAGCGGCATGGATGTTCATTCGAAGGCCGGAAAGGATTCCCGCGATGCAATGAAAGCTCCCGTGTCCGAATCGGCCAGGTGCAAAGACTCGATAACTGACGGTTTCTGTTTCCGGGTCAAATTCGCCTTCGATTTTGACCTCAGCGTCGCTGAGCTGCTGAATCATGTCCAGATCGCGAGCGATGCGGTCGGGCTGTTCGGTCATCAAATAGAAGGGGGGCAATGCATCCAATTGTTCGTCGGCCCATTTGCCCCAGGATTCGGGATCTGATTTGCTTCCGACCGGGACGATAGATCCGCGAACGGCTGTTCGCACCATCTGCAGGCGTTCTCGTTCCAGATGGTTGTAGGGCCGTCCGCTCAGAATCTGAATCGCACGGTTATAAAGATCGGCGAGCAATTCACCTTTCCAGTCAGACCATACGTCGGGCCCAACCGCACGGATATCGGCGACGGTCAGCACATAAAGCATTCGCAGAAGTTCCGGCGCTCCGACGAGTCGAGCAAAGTCGACCAGAACAGTGGCGTCAGTAATATCCCGGCGGAAGGCAAGGTCCGGCATGATCAGGTGATAGCGAACGAGAAACATCAGCATGGACCTTTTATTCGCCGCCATCTGCAGGCGAACGGCAACGTCCTCGGCCAATGCTTCGCCGACAATGCTGTGATCACCTCCCCTGCCCTTGCCAACATCGTGCATCAACATCGCCAGGTGCAAAGTGGCACGGTGTCGAACGCCCATGTAGGCCGATCCGACCGGTGATTCATCATGAGCGAAGGATGTCATTTCATCCATCGCTTTCAGCGTGTGTTCATCCACCGTAAAGCTGTGATACTGATTAAACTGCAGGAGGTTTCGGACTCCCGAGAACGGGGGAATCAGCCACTCCAGAATGCCGGTTTCGTACATCGCACGAAGAGTGTCCGGTAAACCATCAGCAAATCGCAAGACATCGCGAAAGCGATTTGTCACTTCATGGCTGGGTTCTTCCGGAAGTCCGGTCGACAGTCGCCCGATCTCCTGACGCAGCTCAGGCGACAGTTTACATCGGCTCTCTGCCATGGCGACAAAAACGTTCAGGATCTCAAGAGGATCCTGCAGGCGAGGCAGATCCTGCTCCGGAACCTGCAACATGCCATCAAATATCAAAAAGCCCTGCGCCGATTTCTGCGGCATCAGGCGGTTTTTCAGACGCATCAGCAGCGATGGCTTGCGAGGAACCTCCACGACTCGCCGCGCGACTGCTGCGACTCGCGATGTGTGTCCGAAGTATTCCGTCATGAACACTTCGACGGGCTTTGACAGATCGGTGGGCTGTACTGATCTATTGGCCGCAAGTTGAAGTTGCAGCTCCCGAGTGAGCACATCCTGCTTCAGATTTGTCAGACCATGGACGTCCAGTCGTAGTGTGGTCAGGTATTCGTCGGACGTATGGAGTTCACTCAGTTCTTCGTCATTGATTTCACCCGATTTACGGAGTGCTTCCGGATTGGGATCTCCATGGCGAATGAAAGCAACCCAGCGCAGAAGGTGCAGATCTCGCAAGCCTCCCGGGGATCGCTTAATGTCAGGCTCCAACTGGTTGACTGAGTTTCCTCGAGCCGTCCATTCTTCCTTACGTGATGCGACCAGACTCAGGATTAGTCGTTCCGAATTGTGGCTGAAGACCTTTGATCGCACCTGCTGCAAAGTTGTCTCAAGAAGCTTTTCGTTGCCGGCAAGCAGACGAGTTTCGATCAGCGAGGTTGCGAACTGAACATCTTCACCCGCGAACCGCACCACATCACTGGGCACTCTGATACTTGAGCCCAGTTGGACGCCCGCATCCCAGCAGTCACGCACGATGGCCGCAAGGCAGGGTTTCACTGCGTCCTGCTTCTTTGCATCCATGATCAGCAGCAGATCGACGTCTGAGAACGGCGCTGGGCGTCGCCTTCCATTTCCCCCAACGGCAACAACGGCGTAACCGTCGGGAGTAACTCCGAAGGACTCTGTTTGCTGAGTCACGATTCCACGGATGAACTCGTCCACCTGGTCGGATAGCCAGTGGCAGCATGCGATCCCTGATTCTCCGGTTTCACGTCGGGACTTGACGCCAGCCCGCATCAAGGCCAGGGCGGCCCGCCGTTGCTGAAGCCGGTTGTTGATCGTCTGCAGGTTGGAAGTCGTCTGGGTCACTCGCGGCGGCCTGTTGCTGAATCCGTACGCCGGAGTGGTGAGAAGACTTCCGGCGAACCTGGGATACTTGATGTCCCCGATTCTAGCAAAAGACAGCCCCTCGGTCTTCCGTCACGTGATTTCATGTCGAACGAGGGTGAATTGCGAGAACCGGACATGGTGAACGTTCGATTATTTGCTCGGTCGTCGACCCCCGAAGTGCATCAAGAAACCCGTGTCTTCCCGAGGTGGCCATTACGATCAGGTCTGGTTTCTGGATCTCAGCCGTCTCAAGAATCGCATTAACCGGGGAACCTGTCTGATACGTCCAGGTCCAGCTGGCTTTGGGTTGATTGATCAGGTGCACAGTCGGAGCTGAGGCCTCATCACCCGCGTATAGAAGCTGGATTTCGCATGAGTCTGGAGTTATCGCTCGGATAAGATCCGCAGCGGCGCGAGCGGCAACGGTTGGATGAGGTTCGTGGTCGACGGGAATCAGAATTCTTCGCAGCCGACTTTCTCCCGTGAGTTCATCAATAAAGCCAATCTTTCCAAAAGGAATAAACAATGTCGCTCCCTCAGTGCCGCTGTTGATGGTGCCTGCGACATTGGTGTGAATCCATCGATCCAGACCGTGCCGTTGGTGGGTAGCGAGAACGATCAGGTCCGCAGAATGGTTCTCCAAATAAGAGAGAACGCCGTACGCGGGACTGGAATCAGGAATTGACAACTTTCCAATATGAACCCCCAGCTTTTCCACATCTGTGCGCTCAGCGTCCGGAGGAAGCAGGTTCCATCGAGCCAATGTATCGCGCACTGATGGATATCGATCCCAGTCAGGGTGTTTTCCTGCTCTGTCGACATGCAGAATTGTGAGAGCGCCCTTGATTGCACATGCCAGCCGCAAAGCATGAACGAATGCAATCTCGCTGCCATGCGTAAAGTCGGTGGGATGAAGGATCCGTCGGAACGACTGTGGGGCAATCTGTGTCATGAGCAGTATTCCAAAAGTGTGTTGATCAGGAATGCTTCTCACGAGGCAATTCACGTGCCGGATTGCTTTAGCGTTTGACAGGCACATTCCTGCACACGATGCACGACATTATGGCGCTACGAGTCGCACATGCACGTGACGAACACGCACAGATCCTGTCACACTGACGTTTTGAAATCGTCTGCCCGGGGTGACTGAGTTCTCATAACTTTATTCGGTATCGGTTGCTCCGGCGGTAATCAGGTGAGCAACTATTCTCGAACGATACGGCGACTCTTGAGTTCAAATCGAGGCAATTCGCCGGGGGCAACACCGCGGACATCGATCGCAAAGCCGAGTCGCTGCCGGAGCGCTGCTTTGACGGTTTCAATCAGTTGCACGCTTTGCTCGGCGACTTGTTCACAAGGCTCAACAGCGACGCACAGCTCCTGCATTGCGCGGACGGTTTTCAGTTCAATTCGAAATTCTGCGACGTCCGGAATCTCCCGGATGACCGCTTCGATGCTCGAAGGGAAAACGTTGTTCCCACGCACAATCACCATGTCGTCAGATCGCCCGATAATTCCGCCTTCAAGCCATGTGAGCTGTCGGCCAAAGGGGTCTGGTGTTGTCGACGCTTTGACCAGATCGCGGGTTCTGTAGCGGATCAGAGGACTGCCGACTCGGCCGAGATTCGTGATGACAAGTTCGCCGACCTCGCCGTGCGCAACGGGGGTCAGAGTTTCGGGATTCAGAATCTCGGCGATGCATTCTGTTTCCAGCAAGTACAGACCACCGGGACGGTCTTCGCTCTCGACTCCCAGTGACCCGATTTCTGTCATACCCCAGTGATCAATCACTCTGGCTTCCCACGCTTCCTCAATTCGCGCTCTGGTTGCGGGGATAGCACCGCCGGGCTCGCCTGCGACGACCAACATACGGACCGATGTTTCTTTCAGGTCGATTCCTTCCTGAGCAGCCACTTCCGCCATCCGCATCGCGTAGGTTGGTGTGCAGCAAACGACCGTCGCTTCGTTTTCAATCATGCATTGCAGGCGTACCGATGTGGACATTCCACCGCCAGCAATACAGAAATTCCCGAATCGCCCTGCCCCTTCAAAGGCCGCCCAGAAGCCTATGAACGGACCGAAAGAGAACGGAAAGAACAGACGGTCCCACGACTGCAGTCCAGCCAGCGTATAAATCTGACGCCAGCATTCCATGAACCAATCCCAACTCTCCTGAGTATCCATCCAGCGAATGGGTCGGCCCGTCGTACCAGACGTCTGATGCAATCGGCGATACCGCGTTGATGGAAATGTCAGGTTCGCGCCGTAGGGCGGTTGTTCAGTCTGGCTTTCGACGATCTCCTGCTTATTGGTTAATGGAAGTTTCTGGAGATCATCGAGTGTTTTGATCGAAGCGACGTCGACGTCAGCGGCTTTGAACTTACTCGTCCAGAAGCGGTTACGCGGCACGATCGTTTGCAGCAGTTCTGCAAGTCGCCGTGACTGTATCTCCTGAATCTGTGATCGGTCCTGCCAAATCGTTTCGAAGTCGACTGTCACGTGGATTGATGCCTGGTTGAGGAGCAGAAAAACATTTTCAAAATCTGGCGGAGAGCATAACACGACGAACACACGCCAGGAAACAGAAGACACCGTCTCACGCGGCAGAACCGTGTATTTTGAGGTCCGAAAGCCGTGTTGGAGGATGCAATCCGGACTGCCGAGATTGGGAGCTGGGGGTTGGCAAACAAAAAAGCGAAAGTGAAACTTGATGTTCCACTTTCGCTCGACTGCCATCTGAAATGTTGGAGTTGGTTGCTGTCATTCAACGAGCAGCGATTTGCCCCGCTTCCTGCAATCCCTTACTGGGCTGCAGTGGCTGCGACCGCCTGCAGTCCCTTAGGAATCGCGATGAACGAGGTTGTCAGCTTGCCATCTTCGGAATTCCACAAACGAATCTCTCCGTCGTAGCTTCCCGACGCAATCATCTTCTTCCCGACGCTGGCACTCAGGGTGTAAACCCAGTCATTGTGCCCGGCAAACTTTCGGATCTCTGCTCCGTCAGCAGCTTTATTCTCATGGACGGCTCGGTCTCCGCTGGCTGAAAGGATGATGTCGCCCGGAAGAATCTGAACACGGAACACATCCCCACCAAATCCACCGATGGCTCGAACTTCTTTTGCATCGGCCGAATTCCAGACTCGCAGTCGCTTATCACCCCCGCCGCTGACAACTGTCGTGCCATCGGCAAGAAATGCAGCCGTGTAGACGGGTTCGCCATGGCCAGGGAAAGTGATGACCGGGTTGCCGGTTGCTGCATCAAAGACTTTACAGGTCTTGTCACGGCTGCTGCTCACCAGGCGTTGTCCGTTCGGAGACCAGTTGATGTCCATAACCCAGTCAGCATGGTCTTCGATATGAGTCGTCTGTTCGCCAGTTGCTGCGTTGACCACGTAGATTGATCGATCTGCACCAGCACAGGCAATCTGCTGGCCGTTAGGGCTGAAGCTGAGAGCAAAAACGGCATCGCGTGAACGCACCAGTGTGCGAACCAGAGTTCCATCAGCCGCAGAGAACAGTTTGACTTCGCCCAGCTGTCCGGGGGTACCGGCAGCGACCGCCAGAGTTGTCCCATCGGCACTGAACTCAACGTCGTAAATTCGTTCGGCGACGTTTGAAATGCGTCGAACCAGACTCCCATCGGCGGTATTCCAGACCAACACCTCATGGTATCCCGAAGAGGCGAGCTGAGAGCCATCTGCATTAAACGCGACGGCCGTGACAGGAATCGCGACGCGATATTCGTTCGGCGGCAGTGGTTGCGATCGTTCAGGCATTACGTCAAACAAATCGGCAGTGACTGGTACGCCTGCGTCCAGAGGAGCACCGACATCAATCCACTGCTTAACGATCGCAATCTCTTCAGGTTTCAGAGGATCAGCATCTTTCGGCATTGACCCATCCTGAATCATTGTGAGCAGCAACGATTCAGCACTCTTGTGGGCCGTGAGGGCTGGTCCTGCTTCTCCGCCCTTGCTGAGTGCTGCAAAGGAATCAAGATTCAGTCGGCCACCCGGGCTTCGAGTGTTATGGCATGCAATACAACGCTCGGCGAAGATTGGCGCCACATGCCGAGAAAATGAAATGAAACGCCCAAGTGGTTCGAGAGCAGATTCTGCCTGCTTCCTGGCGATCAACGATTCACTATTGATGATCTGAAGTTCTGCGTTCAGTTTCTGAAGTGATGGCTCGAGTCCAGTCAATTGAGCCTGAAGAGCTTTTTGCCATGCGTCATCTTCGATCTTCTGAGTCTTCATTGCAGCGTCGCGGGAATTTGCAGCCGCCAATGCTTCAGTAGCGGCTGTGGCTGCGGTATTCACAGGTGCAGCAGCCGCAACGGCAGCTGTATGCTCGGCTGTTTTCTTTTCCATTTCAGCTTTGGCAGCTACCAGCAACTTGCCCTGCTCATCGCGACGAGCCGTGACCTGAGCAACGAGAGCGTCAGTGTTTGCCTTCAGCGGTGCGAAGTCAGCGATGGCTTTCTCCAGCCCCTGAATTGCGGCTGTCGAATCAATGCCTGTGAGCTTTGCGGCTTCTCGCAGAGTTGCCAGAGATTTTTCCAATGACGCAACTGAATTCGCAAGTGTACCGACCGATGCTGTTGCTGCCTTAAGTCGTTCTTCTTCCTGAGTCAGTGTTGTGTTGACGGTATCAATGGTTGTCTGAGCAGCCGTCAAGGCTGTCTGAGCATTTGCGACGGTCGTATTCGCGGCGTCTGCAGCGGTCTTTGTCTCTACGATTTTTTTGTCCAGTTCCGGACGCTGAGCTGCGATTGCGGCAATCTGTTGTTCGGCATCAGTCGCCTTGCTTCGCCATTCGACTGAGGATTTTCGAAGTGTTGCAAGCTGAGTTTGCAGCTGCTTCTGAACTTCCTGGAGAGCTGTCAGTCTTGACGTAACCTTGTCAGCATTCGCCACAAGGACATCCGCCGCGTCGTGCTGTGGCAGCGCTGCCGTCATATCCGCGATCTGTTTCTCAATCGCTGCTGTTTGGTCCTGCAGTGACTTTGCTTCTGTTGCTTCGGCAGTCGCGCGAGCCTGTGCTTCCTGCAGTTGCTTTTGGATCTCCTGCGCACGCTGTGCGGCAACTGTGGCCGCACCCTGCTTGAGCGTAAATTGTTTTTCTGTTTCCTGCTTCTTCAGTCGCTGCTGCTCAATGTCCTGCCGGACTTTTGCAGCCCCGGAGAGCGGAGCTTCCTGAGCATTCACGGAAGAAACCGTGCTCGGAAAACAGAGTGAAAACCCAAGGAGGGTCGTGATGATAAGCTGTCGGAAGGATAAACGAGGCATGGAGAGTCCTCAGGTTGAAGCGCGGCGGGATGCCGTTGTTGCCGAAATGCAACATGACATTCAACATTAGGATTCAGGTTTCGACGTGCCGTGTCAAGCTCACCGGAATCGGCAAACTCCACCATGAAGGAAATCCGTAGTTCGGCTTAACCCCTGGAACCGGAATCTTCGGAACACCTGTACGGGCCCGTTTTGCAGACTCACGGCCTGAAAAGCACCAGTTTCCGCACGCAGTGTGGGCTGATTGCCATAGCAAACGGGAACCGAACAGAGTCAAATTGCTGTATTGTTCGAGAAACCATGGTTGCGGTGGGATCAGGCTCTTTGAATTCCCCTGTGTTCCATCTAAGACAGGAAAGCGAGTCCTGATCTGCATTGAGTTCGAATTTCTCTTCCTGACTCCCTGCCTGAGTGATTTTCATATTTGAAATTCTATGACCACGCTATCTCCGACTACACCATCTGTCACCCTTCCAGAGCCTTCCCCCGTTGAACTGATCCAGTCCAGCATTGCTGACTTGAGGCTTAGGCTGCTAAACCATCCGATCTACAATCGGATTGAGACCCTGGCCCAACTTCGAGTTTTCATGCAGCATCATGGATTCGCCGTATTGGATTTTATGTGGCTGCTTAAGCGACTGCAGCGTGAACTTTGTTGTGTTGAAGTGCCCTGGGTGCCTGCGGCGAATCCAGAGCTTTCTCGATTCATCAATGAGATCGTGCTGGCTGAGGAAAGCGATGAGGATGGTGATGGCTCTTTCGCCAGTCACTTCGAACTCTACCTGAGGGCAATGCGTGATGTCGGCTCAGATGTGACGCCTTTGCTGTCGTTCGTGGATCGACTTAAGAACAGAACTGTTGTCGCTGATGCTTTAGCCCAACTCGCGCCTTCTGAAACCGTTCAGGATTTTGTGGGGTTCACCTTCGATATCGCATCGAAGGGACTGACAGCAGAAGTTGCCTCAGTGTTTTGCTTCGGTCGCGAAGACATTATTCCCGAAATGTTTGAGCGGCTCCTGCAGGGATTTGAGCCGTCCGCAGTCAGTGCGCCTCGCTTTGCTTACTACGTGCGTCGTCATATTGAACTTGACGGCGATCAGCACGGCCCATTGGCTCTGAGGCTAGTGAATACACTGTGCGATAGCGACGAGAAAACGAGTGCAGCGATTGCAGCGGCGCGTCGAGCTATTGAACTGCGAATCCAGTTGTGGGACGGAGTACTCCAGCAGCTTGATTCAACAGGCTGAAACAGAACGGGGCTGCGTGACTTGAAGTCCTCGCAGCCCCAAAGTTTTGAATACACCTTGATGCAAGCCCATCTTGGTTTAACCAGATGGAAGTTATTTCAGGTTGTAAACCAACAGCTTATCCATATCACGCAGATACAGTTTCCCGTCGGCGATGACCGGATGAGCCCATGCCGGGCGATTGCTGCGTTCTGGTTGATCGAAGCGGCCAAGTTCTGTGTATTTCTGCGTGTCAGCCGCCAGAAGTACGACAGGCCCATTTTCGTTGCGGAACACAATCTTCTTGTCGGCGTAAACAACGGAGCCTTTCATGCTGCGTTCTCGCCATGTCGGCTTCCCGGTCTTGAGTTCCACGCAGGACAACATGTCCCCGTTCGAGCCAAAGACGTGGCCGTCCAACAGTACCATCCCGCCATGGTGATTCTTCATGTCTTTGGTGAAGTAGACCTGTTTCGCCTGAACGGATTTTCCTGACGGAATCAACTGCACCAGTTCAGCGCCGGTGCCATAATCGGAGGAGCTGAACACATAGTTGTCAACAACCAATGGTGTCGCGCAATTCGCAGTTCCGTTGGAAGAGGCATTCTGTCCCCACAATGGTTCACCGTCGTCTGCACGCACTCCGCAGATGCCTTTTGATGTGAAGATGACGTATTGTTTGATCTTTCCAATCGTCATTGCGACTGGTGATGCATAGGAAGCTGCCGGCTGTTCAGGGACCTTGCTCTTCCAAATTACGTTTCCGGACTTAGCATCGAGGGCGACGACTGTTGCATCGCTGCCACCCGGAGAGCAGATGACTTTGCCATCATCGATCAGCACGGACTCACTGATACCCCAGGTGATATTGCCACCGCCAAAAGATTTCAGGATGTTGACCTGCCAGACCATTTCGCCGTTGTCAGCTTTGATGCAACTAAGATCGCCGTTGCCTCCAAGAGAATAGACCATGCCATCAATGACGGTAGGCGTTCCGCGAGGACCATTGCCCTGCCCTTCCTGATACTCGTCGCCGTTTCGAGTTTTCCAGACGATTTCTCCAGTCTTGCGATTGAGTGCGATGACCTGCTCGCCTCCGTCGACATTGCCCATCGTGTACATCAACTCGCCAACCAAAGAAACGGAGGCATAACCTTCACCGATTCCTGAGATTGTCTGCAGAAGTTCCGGGCCGCCTTCCGGCCACTTGTCCGCAAGTCCTGATTCCGGACTCAGATTGTCACGTTGTGGACCGCGGAACTGATTCCAGTCACCCGCTGCGAGGGCCGTTGGTTTCGCCGCCGTTGCCGACTTCTTGCTGCGACTCGAACGACTTCCGGATTGTGCCTCAACGTCGTGGCAGATCAGTAGAACTGACAAAATCAAACTGGTGCAACACACGAATCGTTTCATCGCCTTCCTCGCATCCTGTGAATCATTAGCCTTATGACATGAACTCACGGAGTGTAACGACCTGGGTGTGCTCTTTGTCTAGTCCGAAGCTTTGTTCGCGTTATCCCGCTGTCTTGTCTCGATGGCCCATACACGCATTTTAAGTTGTTCGACAATTCTGAGCTGATCATATTGGCTGTGGATTCGAAAGTATGATTCAGAACGAGAAGCCAATTGTTTCGAGAAACGTCGCGATCGCGTTGTAGCTTCCATGCAGAATGATCGCAGACAACAAGGCCGTCCCCGAGTAAGAAATCTGAGGGGTTGTTTTTTCCGCCTGAAACGATTTCCACATCCGCATGACTCCAACTCCGGCCAGCAGTGAGCAGGACGAATGCAGAAGCACGCAGATCGTCCATCGCCATTGGGCGAGACTGACCGATGGATTTGGAATATAGACCCGCAGATAAATAACATTCTCCACTGCTGCAAAGGCCAGACCGGATGCGAAGCAGCAGATCAGAATCTGAGTCGAGGACCGAAACAGCCAAGGACGCTTTTCAACAATCCAGAGTGGTAATGCGACCTTCATAATCTCTTCGATCGTCGGGCCGATCGCGATGATGGTTAGAAGTCCCGACTGTGTTGCACCCTCGATCAGTGTTCCCAGAATCGCCAACGGTCCGCCAATGATGACCGTCAGGATGGTAATTAGCCACGACGTTTTAGCTGATGTCGATTCCCTCATTTGCAGATAGTAACCGAACCATGTCACTGCATGGTCTGGTGCTTCTCCAGAAAGAGATCGTGAGAGTCCGGGTTCGTCCCAGACGGAATGATCAACCTCCGGCCGAATAAACGAGTTTGTGTCAACGACGGGGCTGTCGTTGACATCGCCGTGATGAATAACAGATTTCATCCATGGCTCGGCGAATACCGATGGATCCGCGGTGCTCGCCTCGTTCGCACCCGGGATAGTGGGAGGCTTGAATGGAGATTCATCATCTTTGGGACGTGTTTGTTCCGGCATGGTATAACCAGGCTTCGCCCGCAAAGAAGAGTGACTGTTAATGTCGTCCCGGTTGAGTCACGGCGACGATGTTCCCGAAATGCTTGCGATCTCGAAATGCTTGCGATCTCGAACTTCTTCAAGTGCTTGGGCGAGCGACGTATGCGGTTGCTGTGGCAATAACGACGGCCATTGGCAGGCTGTTTTTGGACTTGGCAACGCCGGTGATGTTGGCCGAGTTAACACGCAGGTTACAGATTGCATTAAATCCCTGCTGCCGAGCTTGATCGATAAGGCGAACGATTGCTTCTCTTTTGGCCCGGACCTGAAGTGTCTGCAGAGATTTGATTTCTCCGCCAAAAAAGCCTCGCCAGCCGGCGAGCCAGCTCTTCAGATAATCGCTGCCAATCACAACCTCCGACATCACGATGGTTGGATCCTGAACTCCTGAGACAGCCATAGGAAAAGTCTTCAGGTTCGTCACGAGGAAATCACGATTGGCGGCTTCCTTCTGATCAAGCTCCGCAAAATGATTCTTTTCGACTGAGCGGCCAATAATCATCCCGCAGACAACCAGAGGAACCGCAAAGAATAACAGAGAGAAAATGAGTTCCATGAAGTCGACTCCAGCTTAAATAAAGAGATTCAGCCGATCTTCCGCAACATGACTGCTGTTCCATAGGCATACAGCTCCGCAGCTCCCGCCGTCACAGCGCTGGTAGTGAAACGCACGTTGATGACGGCATCCGCTCCCAGTTGCTGAGCCTGTGCCATCATTCGCTGTACGGCTTCTCGTCGAGATTCCGTCAACAGCTCCGTGTAACCTTTCAGTTCGCCGCCAACGAGATTCTTGAGCCCTGCGGCAATGTCACGCCCTGCATGTTTTGTGCGGACCGTGTTTCCCTGCACAAGGCCCTTCATCTCAGTGATTTCGTAACCCGTAACCGTTTCTGTGTTCGTAAGAATCATGGTGCTGCCTACGGTGTTGAATAAAAGGAAATGCCTCGGAACGCCGATGCTGAGAAGTTATCATGGAAAGCATCCGATGCATAGCCTTCAGAATCGCAGATAGAAGTCACGTGTGAGCTTGCGAAATGATTCCGTGTAGTCGTGGTGTTGTTCGTTTTCGATAATCAGCTCCTGCGGGATCACTGGAGAATCCGCCGGAACGGTTTCAAACTCGAGCAGGATACGGTGAGGTGACAGACTGGGTTTCGATCGGACATGACATTGGCGGCGGCAGGAAAGATTCCGCTCTTGGGCCGAGTGAATAAAAGACGTTGAATCACCAAACGGCAGCACGACGACAAAGCGGCCGTAACTGTGCAGCAGTAGCCTCACAGAATTCAGCAGCTCGTCGTGGCAAAGGGAATCCGTATGACGAGCCAAATTGCGACGGCTCTCGTTCGCTTTCAAGGAGTCAACAAACCACGGAGGATTAGAGACGATCAGTGAGTAGGCCTTGTCATGCAGACCGCTGGAAGCAAAACTTTGAATTGGCTGGTGATGCATGTTCAGTCGCTCCGGCCATGGGCTTGCAGAAAAGTTTCTCGCTGCCTGTTCAGCGGCATTTGGCTCGAGCTCTACTGCGTCGACGATTGCATTTGGAAACCGCTGAGCCATCATCAGCGCGATCAGGCCCGTACCAGTGCCGATGTCGAGGATTCTCTCCGGCTGTTCAGCCTGCGCCCATGCTCCCAGCAGAATGCCATCCGTGCCGATTTTCATCGCACAGCGATCCTGGTGAACCACAAATTGCTTGAATCGAAAAATACTCTCCATCTCGTGAGCCTCTCAGATCGAAGCTCACGAATCAATTCTGGTGAGTTCTGTGATCACTTGATTCCGGGGTTTGTCCTATCAGCCGCAACTTATAGACGCTCGGGTCAGGACAGTGTTTCGGCAGAACATCGGATCTCTGCTATCAAAAAAACTATTCCTTATTGCCTATTCCACCGCACATTGTTGCCTTGTTTATCAAGGGGCGAAGCATTGTTAGTAACGCGGTGAAGGGTTTTCGCAACGTCGGTCGTTCAGAAATCGCGACAACTCAGAATGAGTTTAATCCTTGACGACGGTTTGCTCTCCAAAAAGGGATTCTGCCCATGATTCTGTCCATTGCAGGCTTCTATAGGAAATAGTCGACCATTCATTCCGTTCAGAACCTTTCTTGAGATCCCGAAAATGCTGCAGAGTCTTGTCCGCCTTGAAGGTCGTATTCCCACGAAATACCGATTTACTCGCCGATTTTCACGAGCCATCATTCATCGGTTTCAGCAGAAGATTTTGAACTTCTACAAGGGGCCTGAAGTCACCGGGTTGATCCGCCGGGTTCGTGCAGAAGTAGATTGCCAGATCTTTTCAAACGAAGGGTACATGGTTTATTCCGTCGCACGTGCTCAGTCCACCATGGACGGAGCAATGGCAGAAGTCGGGACTTATCAGGGCGCCTCAGCGAAACTCATCTGCGAAGCAAAAGGCAGCGCGGAATTTCACGTGTTCGACACGTTCTGCGGACTGGTCGACGCCAGCGACAACGATCCCCTATTTCGTCAAAGCGACTATTCTTCCAGTGAGAATTCTGTTCGTCAGTATTTGTCGCAATATCCGAACGTCCATATCCACAAAGGGTTCTTTCCTGCTGCCACGGGCGATGTGGTTCGCGATAAAAAATTCTCGTTCGTGAATCTGGATGTCGACACATACGCAAGCACTCGTGACAGTCTGGAGTTCTTTTATCCTCGGCTGTTGCCTGGCGGGATTTTGATGTCTCACGACTATGCTCAGGCTGAAGGTGTTCGCAAGGCGTTTGAAGAAGTCCTGGGTTCAAAGCCAGAGTCCATCATCGAGTTGCCTGAAAGCCAGTGTATGTTTATCAAACAGGGCTGAAAGTCGACCGAGCATCCGTCGTAGTCGGGTTTGGCAGTTTTCGACGATCCTGATGGCAAAGATGGTTTACAGAGATAGACTCCGCTGATGCTCGTCTGGTCTGAAATCAACCTGTCAGGATCGTCAAACAATGAAATGCCCTGCCCTGCTTCTTGTATTGGCTCTTTTGACGCCGGTGGCTGGCTATGGACAAGATCCGGTTGTTCGAGTTGTCGTGTGGGATGAGCAGCAGTCTGCACAAAAGCAGGCTTACGAGAATTTTCTGGGCAATGCGATTGCAGAACATCTGACAAAGCAACCCGGCTTGCGAGTCATCTCGGCGAACCTTAGCCAGCCTGATAAAGGTCTGCCTTCAACTCTGCTGGACAACACCGATGTACTGGTCTGGTGGGGGCATGTGCGACACGATGAGATTTCTCCGGAAGTCTCACGTGACATTGTTGCCAGAATCAAAGACGGACGACTGGCTCTGATCGCTCTGCATTCCGCTCACTGGGCCAATCCGTTTGTCGAAGCGATGAATGAGCGAACTCGTGAGGACGCTCGACGGCGTTATCCGGATCCTCCTGCCGGGCCACCGGTTCAGTTTGAGTTTATCGCACCCGAGGGTCGATTTGTCCCGACGGCAGATTCCATCGTAACGCCAGCGTATTACGCAAAACGTCGAGGCAACGCGCTCACTGTTCGAGTTGATCTGCCGAATTGTGTGTTTCCCTCTTATCGGCCCGATGGCAAACCCAGCACCGTGAAGGTTTTGAAGCCGGACCATCCTGTGACGGCCGGGCTGCCTGCTTCGTTCGAGATTCCTCAGACCGAGATGTATGCGGATCCTTTTCACGTGCCGGAGCCGGATGAAGTTCTTTTCGAAGAGACATGGGAAGCCGGTGAAAGTTTTCGAAGTGGTCTCATCTGGAAGATCGGAAACGGTCGAGTGTTCTATTTTCGCCCAGGCCACGAAACCTATCCCGTCTACAAGCAGGAGTTGCCACTTCGAATCATCACGAATGCAGCGTTGTGGCTTTGCAAGTCAAACGTGGACTAAGCTTCATACCCTCTTGGACTGCGGCAGCCTGCTGCCGCTTTGGTGCGGGCAGCCTGCTGCCAAACCACAGGCGGAACAGGCGTTGGAGATCCGGTAGTCTGCTCCACAGCAGGCTGTGGAGCGGAAAGCTGCAGCGGGCTGCAGCAGTCCAAAGAAGGGGTCAGCTCTAGGTAATCTGGCGTTGGCGAAGTTCGCGGTCTCAGGGTTATTCTGCTAAAGTCGGTGGTTGCTATTGGCAATCGGAGACCGATCTCAATCCTCATAAATGCAGAATGCATCCAGTGGTCCAATCGCCACAAATACGGTCACTATGAATCTTAGCCTCCAGCAACAGCGTGAAATCCGAGAACTGCTTGCAACCGGTCATCGTGATCAGGCTGTTATGCGTCTTCGTGAAGTCACCGGGTGCGATCAGGCGACGGCAGAGGCGGACATCGACGTCATGGCTCTAAACAGTTCGGCGGGAGTCGTGCCGGCTGCCGATCATGTCCGTGTTGATGAATCACGTTCGCGTGGATCAGCCTGGACACTCATCGCGGCGATCTTGGTCTTCGTTGCGATTCTTGGCACGGTTTATCTCTATCTGTTCCCAAGATTGCGGGGTGAGTATGTCTCGGCGACTTCGACTCTCGAGCTTCATGCAATAAGTTCCTCGGAAGAAACCGGCAGCCTGTCGCTGACTTTGCCTGATGGCTCAAAGGTGATTGCGGATGACAAGACGCTCCTAAAAGCGGCCGATTTTTCCGTATTCCGAGGAGATGAGTTTCAGCTGCCTGCACGACTGACGTTGTATTTTTCCGAGTCTGGACGCGAACGTTTGAGAACTCCCGAAGTGATGGCTGCGAAAGAATTGGTCGTCATCCTGAACGGCCGTGCGATAGCTCGTACCCGACCTGCGGGATGGACTGAGACAAGCATTGTCATTGAACTGCCGGGGCTGTCTTCTTCTGACGCCAATGAGATTTTTGCCCGACTGACGCAATGAACCGGCGATGCTGATTGCCAGTTGACTGGAGGCTCAACGAGATTGTTCGCTGGGCGCTGCGGCGTTCTTTTCCTCTGGGCATTTCCAGAGTTTGTGCAATAGTTCGAACATCTCGGGATCGTGCTTTTGTAATTCTTCCTTGTTAAACGGGAAGAAGTCATTCGTCGAAAAGAAAGCTTCGCTACATTCGGCGAAATACTCCATCGGGTTTGTCATCGCATACGCCTTCACTCGAGCTGACCGGCCATCTCCGAATCGTTGTTCAACGTCGTCATAGAGTCCTGCTGCGCGGGCTCTTTCGAATGCGGCCTGAACGTCCTTGTTTCCGAAACCATCCGGAAGAAATCGATCGTGATAAGCGTGAGCTAACTCATGCAATGCAAAGTTGGGCATGCGTTTGGTTTCACGTTCGAAGATCTGAATGTTGGTAAACTCGACAGCCTTTGCCATCACGGTGTCACGGTTGTTGTCCATCAGCCAGCCAGCTCCGGGATGATATTCAGCTCGTTGCTGTGAATCCGGGTACTCAGGCGAAAAATACAGTGGCACTTTCTGAAGTTCGGCCACGGCTTCGGACGGCACGACACGAGTGATCTCCTGCAATTGAGCCTTCAACAGTTTTTTGGCTTTGGCCGTGGCTGCTTTATCTTCTCTCAGGAGTTTGTTGTCGACATGGAGGCTCCAGCCTTCGACCGTCGATGTACTGCGTTTGATCTTCGGCTCGTCGAACAGACCAAATGCTGTTGTCGATGCAATACAAGCCAGCATGAGCAAGAGATTCCGGAAGTTCATAGAGGCTGATTTCCTGTGTGATGTGTTTCGTCGGTCGGGAAAGTCCAGGACGTTCTGGCAACAATTGAAGAGCTTTGCATGTCCTCTTTGGGAGGCATTCTTGATTCATGTTACCCGATGCTCAATGCAGTTATACTGCGGGAGCGGTCTCCAGTCACGAATCCCCCGATGCCGAGTAAGTTGATGTCTCCTGAGGAATTCCGAAAGTATGGTCATGCGGTCGTCGACTGGATTGCTGACTACCGAACCAGGCTTGAGACATTACCCGTGATGGCGAAAACGGCTCCCGGCGAAGTCCGAGCAATGTTGCCGGACTCACCGCCGGAGCATGCAGAATCTTTCGATTCGATTCTCAGCGATCTTGATCGAGTTGTCCTGCCGGGACTTTCGCTTTGGCAACATCCCAGATTCTTTGGATACTTCCCTGCGAACAGCTCACTCGCCAGTGTCCTTGGAGACTTCCTCAGCACAGGCCTGGGAGTGCTTGGTCTTGCCTGGCAGTCCAGCCCGGCTCTGACTGAGATTGAAGAAGTGGCAACCGATTGGTTGCGGCAAATGGTCGGTTTGTCCTCCGCCTGGAATGGAGTGATTCAGGACACTGCTTCGACCAGCACATTGATCGCTCTGCTTTCCGCGCGGGAACGCACGACGAACTATAGTTTGGCACGAGGTGGACTTCAGGGCGAAAAAGATCCGTTGGTTGTTTACGTGACTGCTCATAGTCACAGTTCTGTCGACAAAGCCGCGTTGCTGGCTGGGTTTGGTCGGGCCAACATTCGAATTGTGGCTCATGACAGTTCCTTTGCAATTAAACCCGATGCGCTGGAACTGGCGATTCAGCAGGATAAAGCCGCAGGAAGGATTCCTTGTGCTGTCGTAGCGACAACCGGGACGACAACCACTACGGCGTTCGATCCGATTCTGGCCATCGCGAAAGTGACAACTCATCACGGGCTTTGGCTGCATGTCGATGCGGCCATGGCTGGTTCAGCGATGATTCTACCGGAGTTCCGCAGCCTGTGGGACGGGATTGAAAGTGCCGATTCAATTGTGCTCAACCCACACAAGTGGCTGGGAGTTGCCTTCGATTGTTCTGTGTACTTCGTCAGAGATTCACAACATTTAATTCGAGTGATGTCGACGAATCCCAGTTATCTGCAAACCTCCGCAGACGGACAAGTCAAAAACTACCGCGACTGGGGGCTTCCCCTTGGGCGTCGCTTTCGGGCTCTCAAGCTTTGGTTCCTGATCCGAGAGCAGGGAGTCACTGGTCTGCAGCAGCGATTGCGGCGAGACATCGAGAACGCTCGCTGGTTGGCTGAACAGGTTCGCCAGAAGCCTGGCTGGAAAGTACTGGCCCCCGTTTCATTACAAACTGTCTGTATGCGATACGAGCCCGTTGGAACGTCTGGAGAGTCGCTTGATCAGTTCACGTTGAATTGGGTCAATGAGTTGAATCGATCGGGCTACACGTATCTGACACCGGCAATTCTCGAGGGGCGTTGGATGGTTCGAGTTTCCGTCGGAGCCGAGCAAACAGAGCGGGTTCATGTGGAACAGCTTTGGCATGCTCTTCAGGCGGCTGTGTTACGGACAACGTAACTTCAGGGACGAGCATTGAGGGAAAGCGTGGAAGACTTGCATTCCAGATCCCTGCGGACGATCCTCCAGTCTGCCACCAATCAAAAAACGATTGAGTCTGAGATTCACATCACGTCTGAGACTCGCTCCCTGTTGTTTCCAACTGTTCGGAGTCTGTCATGAACGGTATTTCTCGTCGTTGCTTTTTGGCGTCATCAAGTTCGGTTGCCGCACTCACCATATTGAACGCAAAAGCTCAAGGCGACCAGCGCAACCCGGCCGAGCCGATTATCGATATTCATCAACACACAACTTACCGTGCTCGCACGCCGGAACAGCTCATTGCACACCAAAGAACGATGGGGGTCACTCAGACGATTCTGCTTCCGGCCGGATCTTCTGTGAACACGCCCTCTACCGGTGAAGGAAAGCACAACACTCTTGGTGGAGTAGGCGCCGGAGGAAATGATACTGCGATCGCCATGGCACGACAGTACACCGGTGAGTTCTTCTTTGGTGCGAATGAAGTCACCGACCTTGCCGAAGCTCGTATGGAGATTTCAAAGTATCTGGAACTTGGCGGAGTCATCATCGGCGAGCAGAAATTCAGCGTAGAATGCGACTCCAAAGAGAGTCAGCTTCTTTATGAACTGGCCGCTGAGTTTAGTGTGCCGATTCTGATGCATTTGCAACACGGCACCTACAACATGGGGTTCGAACGTATCTACAAGATGTTCGAAAAGTTTCCGAGGACCATGTTTATCGGACATGCTCAGACGTGGTGGGCAAACATCGATAAGAATCATGCTGATCAGAACAATCTCTATCCTAAAGGGAAGGTCACGGTAGGCGGATTGACGGATCGTTATCTGGCAGACTACCCGAACATCTTTGCAGATATGTCGGCCGGTTCAGGACTCAACGCGCTGACTCGCGATGAAGATCATGCTCGTGGATTTCTGGAGCGACACCAGGACAAAGTGTTATACGGCAGTGATTGCGATGATCGAGTTGGGCAAGGATCGGCCTGTCAGGGATCACAGACGGTTGCTGCAATCCGCAGATTGAGCACATCGAAGACCGTCGAGCGAAAAATCCTGCATGAAAACTCGAAGAAACTGTTTCGACTGCCGACAGCCTGAGATCAGAATCTAAAGTCTGGCGTCCTTCTCCATTTGAAAAAGCCTGTATTCTGAAACGGATCGGGATATCCTGCCGAGAAGAATATTGTCCTGCCCTCCCTGCCCTGTCACTGGTTTCCTGCCATGAGTTCACAGATATCACGCACCATTACTCTGATCATGCCTGCCGTGGTCATGGTCGTTTCCACGACGACGGTTTCGGCCGATGAAGAGGGCGTCCAGTTCTTTGAGCAGAAGATTCGACCTGTTCTGGTCCAACATTGTTACGGATGCCATTCCGTAGAGGCACAGACTCAAAAGAAGCTTCAGGGGGGATTGTTTCTGGATTCTGCGGCCGGTGTTGCGGCTGGTGGTGAGACAGGTCCCGCATTGATAAAGGGCAACTCCGCCGAAAGCCTGCTGCTTAAGGCGATGAAGTATGATGGCATGGAGATGCCGCCAACCGGCAAGTTATCTGATGAGGTGATCGCCGACTTCGCCAAATGGATTGATCTGGGTGCTCCGGATCCTCGTGAAGGCGAAGCGCCTGTCAAACCAAAGCGTGAGATCAACCTCGAAGAAGGCAAGCAATGGTGGTCGTTTCAGCCATTGAAAGAAGTGACGCTTCCGGTTCCTCATAAGCCGATTGATGGATTCATCCGACAAGCGCAGGGAGCGAATGGGTTGAAGCCAAATCATCCCGCCGCGAAGGAGAAGCTCATTCGTCGCGCATACTTTGATTTGATCGGTTTACCTCCTGCGCCGGAACAGGTGATGGCTTTCGTTGCGGATTCGTCACCGAACGCGTTCGAAAAGGTTGTCGATGAACTGCTTGCGAAACCCGCTTATGGAGAACGTTGGGCTCGACATTGGTTGGATACGGCGAGATTTGCGGAAAGTGGCGGTTACGAATTCGATGGGTTCCGTCCGGGAGCGTATCACTACCGTGACTGGGTGATTCGTTCGCTGAATAATGACATGCCGTATGACCAGTTCGTCAGGATGCAGTTGGCGGGAGATATCCTGCAATCGGATGACATCAGTGGAGCAGCCGCGACCGGGTTTCTCGTCGCTGGCCCTTATCCCGGGCAGATTACCGCAAAGACCGTCGAGCGAATTCGTTACGATCAGCTCGATGACATGATGATGACCATCGGAGGCTCCATGCTCGGGCTGACACTGGGCTGCGTTCGTTGTCACGATCACAAGTACGATCCGATTCCACATCAGGACTATTATGCACTGGCCGCATCGCTCGCCACAACGGGTCACGGTCCGAGGACATTGGATCTTGATGAAGCCGCGACGGAAAAGGCCCTTGAAAAACATAAGGCTGATCATGAACCGCTGATCGCTGCGCTGAACGAATTTGCCGCGAAGGAATTGCCTGCTCGCTTTACTGCATGGCGTGATAAAGAATTAGCGAATCAACCAGAGACAACTCGCTGGCAGACTCTGGAAGCAATCACGACGGAAGCCGAACGTTCATGGCTCAAGGTTCTTCCGAACGGAATCATTGCGCATGATGGCTTGCTGAATCCGGGGGCCAATGTTCGTCAGCGAGGCCAACGCAGAAATGTGCGCAATGAGGAGGCGTATCGTCTGACGTTTAACACTCATCAAAAGAATATCCAGTCTCTCCGACTGGATGCGTTGACAGACAAGGCGTTGCCGCAGCGAGGCCCCGGGCTGAGTGCTGACGGAAGTTTTCAACTGGCGGAAATCATCGTTACGGCGCGACCATTGGATTCGCTGGATCCGACCGCGGTTCAAACGTTGAAACTGAAACCAGTCTTTGCTGCGTTCGAAGATGACAAGCAACCAATCCTGGCACCGCATGGGTTGTACGTACGACAGCGAAGAAGGACAACGCGGCGGTCTTTGAGCTGGAGACTCCTCTGGCTGGTTTTCCGAATGGGACGGAACTTGCCGTCGAATTGAAGTTTGTTGATATGGGCATTGGACGCCTTCGAATTTCGGCCAGCGTCGAGCCCAATCCTGCAACATGGGCAGGAGACGTTTCGCCGCAGCATGTCGGTGAATTACGGGCTGTCGCTGAATCACATAAAGGTGAAATTCCGGAGCCTGTCAAAGTCTCACTCGGTCGCTGGTTCGCTCCGTTTGATTCGGAAACGGCTGGAAAATTTAATCCGGTTCGAGACCATGCAGCGGCGGCGCCGCGTCCGAATCTGCAGGAGGTTTACACAACGGTTGCTGGTGGTCAGGACGTCTTTTTCCTTCGTCGTGGAGAAGTCGATAATAAACAGGGAAAGGCCGAGCCGGGATATCTGCAGGTTCTCTGGCGAAGTCCCGAACCTGCGAAGCCAACTGCATCCGCATCGGACGAGCATCCACGTGTTTCTATGGCTAATTGGATGACGGATGTGGAGCGTGGTGCGGGGCCTCTGCTGGCACGAGTCATCGTGAATCGACTTTGGCAGCATCACATTGGCCAGGGCATTGTCGGAACCCCGAACGATTTTGGCTTTCAGGGTGACAAACCGACGCATCCGGAATTGCTCGACTATCTTGCCGGTGAACTGGTGCGAGGGGGATGGAAGCTGAAGCCGCTTCATCGTGCGATTCTGCTGAGCGAAACTTATCAGCAGTCTCACGAGGTCAACGCAGAGAACCTCGCCATTGATCCAGCTAACCGATTTCTATGGCACTATCAGCCTCAACGACTGGAGGCCGAGACGATTCGTGATGCCTTGCTGGCCGTTGGAGGTAATCTGGACGGCACGATGTACGGTCCCAGCGTACTTGACAATACGCAGAGACGCAGCGTCTATCTGCGAGTGAAACGCAGTGAGCTTTTGCCGGTCATGACATTGTTCGATGCTCCGGAGCCGACTCAGAGTATCGGCGAACGCAGCGTGACGACTGTGCCGACACAGGCTCTGGCCCTGATGAATTCGCCGCTGGTGCGACAGCAGGCTGAAAAGCTATCTGCACGAATTAAAGCCGGGAGCGATGGTTCGTTATCTTCGGTCGTTCAGCAAGGTTACCAATTGACGTTTGCTCGTCTTCCAACGGAAGAAGAGCAAACCATGATGCTGGCTTTCATTGATCAGCAGCGAGCCGTTGCGGGCGGCGAATCACCCGAGGCAACAGATCGAGCCCTGGTTGAGTTTTGTCATGTGCTGTTGTGTCTGAATGAGTTTGTCTACGTTGATTGATCAAAAGTCGCCGCCGCCGCCTGGGCAGTCGCGTGGACTAGATGTTGTGAATCTGTTTGAGGAATGTTCAGATGTTCGGATTCTACTCGCCTGGTGAAATCACCCTGCCTGCTCGCCGCAATTTTCTGCAGCAGGCCGGTCTTGGTTTTGGATCAGTCGCGCTGGCCAGCATGCTTCAGAATGAAACAGCCAGAGGCGCGGAAGTGTCAGACCCGCTCGCACTGCGACCGCCGCATTTTCCAGGACAAGTGAAGTCCATCATCTGGTTGTTCATGACCGGCGCGCCGTCTCAGGTGGATACATGGGATTACAAACCGGAGCTTCAGAAACGAAATGGTCAGGAGCTAGCAGGCTCAGACCCCAAGACGGGCTTCTTCACGACCAGCGGGAAGTGTCTGAAGTCACCATTCGAGTGGGCTCAGCACGGCGAATCCGGATCATGGGTGTCAGATCTGTTTCCGCATCTTTCCAAGCACGTGGACAAGATGTGCTTTCTGCATTCGATGCATCTCAAGCAGAACAATCACGCGCCCGCGTCACTCGAACTGATGTGCGGTACAAATCGCCCCGGACTACCCGCGCTTGGTGCGTGGATGACTTACGGGCTCGGATCGCAAAATCAAAGTCTTCCGTCGTTTGTGGTACTCCACGATACGCGACCTCGAGGTGATGATCAGATCTGGTCGGCCGGTTTTCTTCCGAAGACCTACCAGGCAATGACACTGGATGCTCGTCGGAAGGAATCGATCGATAACCTCGTTCGAGATGCAAAGCATTCGGATGCTCAGCAACGTTCTCAGTTGGACCTGCTTCGTGAATTGAATCAGAAGCATGCAAATACTCGGCCAACGCAGGCTGATCTTGCCGCGCGAATCAATTCATTCGAACTGGCCTATCGCATGCAGATGGCGGCACCTGACGCTTTGGATTTGACGAAGGAATCAGAATCCATCCACAAGCTGTACGGCATGGATAATCCCGAATGTGCCACGTTCTCACGCCAGTGCCTGCTTGCGCGACGGCTGGTGGAACGAGGCGTCAGATTCGTGCAGATCTTTGCGGGAAAAGGGGTTGGCGGTGATGGAAGTGTGAACGATGTTCCATGGGACTGTCACAGTGACGTGCAAACGAATCATCGTTCGTGCGGCCTGCATACAGACCAGCCCGCGGCGGCTCTGCTGGCAGATCTTGAGGCCCGTGGTTTGCTGGATTCAACGCTTGTGATCTGGGGTGGGGAATTTGGCCGAACGTCAGATTCTCAGGGCGACAAAGGCCGCGACCATAACCCCAATGGGTTCACGATCTGGATGGCCGGCGCCGGAGTGAAAGGAGGCTTCCACTACGGCGCCACTGATCCGTTTGGTTACAAGGCTGTTGAGAACAAGGTGCATGTCAACGACCTGCATGCAACACTCCTGCATTTGCTTGGTCTCGACCACACGAAGCTGACCCATCGTTTCAACGGTCGCGACTTCCGACTGACAGATGTCGGAGGCGAGGTGCTGAAAGAGATTCTTCGCAATCCGATCGCCTAATGATTCGGCATCTCTGGATTGGCCCAGTGTCCACCGACGTTTTCTCCTCGGACGACGAAGCCTTTCTTGTGCCAGTCGTACCAGGTTGTCACATCAGCAGCCGCATAACGGATGGTGAGACCACAACGCCGTCGGTTCGATTCATTGGCTTCAGAACCATGCAGCAGCAGGTCTGAGTGCATTGAGAATTGGCCGGCTTTGAGTTGATCGTCGACTTCGCCATCTCCGTACGAATTCGGATTTCGAACTGCAAGATCCAACACGGTGTTCGCGTCCTGAGTTTCGTCGTAATCAATCAGGCCGTGCAAGTGTGATCGCGGAATAAACTTCATATTTGCGTTTTCCGGATCCGCATCATCGATCGCCAGCCAGACGGTCACAGTCTTGGTGGGGCTGAGCGGCCAATAGGTACTGTCCTGATGCCAGGGAACTCGTTTTCCGTCATGCGGCATTTTGCAGAAGAAATGCGATCCCCAGCAGACAACGTTGGGCCCCAACAAGTCAGCGACCGCATCAACGATCCTCGGATGTTGCACCAATTGATAAATCCGCGCGAACCGCATGTGTGCCGTGCTGATGGAGTAGCTGGATTTGCCGAGTTCAATATAGGCGGCCAGGACCCCGTCGAAGAAAGCACGAAGCTCTCGAGATTCTTCCTGATCAAGACCATTGAACGGCATGAGATAACCCTGCTCGTTGTACTGCTTGATCTGCTCAGGTTTCAGGATCTTTGGATTGGCGTTCACCGATGGGAAAAACGTCATCTTCCTTGGAAGCGCGGCCAGTTGGGACGGCGACGGATTCGGAATCTCATCAACTTTGCTCATGGTCGTTTGCTGCGTGAAAAGTGGGAGAAATTATGGGAAAAGGTCGGAATGCGAAACGGCGGTATTCTCACGGACCTCGTCTCTCGTTGGAATAGCGGCCGACATCATCGGCATGTTATTTCTCATCATTTTGGGTCGGTAGATTCATGGCAGAACCTTCCATGCAGACGGGATATCGCAATGTAATCTGTGTTCCGGCAGATACTCGTCAGCGATTCCTGCAACTTGAACAGGAGGCTGCCGGGCCTTTGTTAAAGATGGGCGTGAGACTTTCCGGTGTTGGCACATTTGGGTTGAACTACCGAGTCGGGTATCGAGATCCTTCCTGTCATCTGGTTCTGCTCACTCTGGATGGTGACGGCTTTTATCAAGCTCCCGGAGTTGAGTTTCATCCGGTCAGTGGTGACTTGTTGCTATCGCCGGTTGGGGTTCCATTATTGCTTGGAACTATTGAGCAGCCTTGGACGTTTCTTTGGTTCTACATCAACGGGCTGAAACGCTGGCAGCATCTGGATCGAAGTGTGCCGCGACTGATTCGACCGTCCTTCGCGACACAGTTAAATCATTCGTTCGAAGGACTGCTTTCGGAAACCGGCTATGCCCGCAGTCAGTCAGTTCTGACGGAATCAGGTTGGGTGACCGGCGAACCGAGACCGATGACGCCCTCAAGTCGTGCTGCCAATTTGTTTGGTGAACTGGTTGCGGAGTACTTGCGACAGATTCTGAGCCCAGTCGAATCTGACAGAGATCCGCTTGAGAATCTTCTGCACAAGGTCTGGAAGGATGTTGAACAAACTCCGGGGCAGGATTGGTCTCAGAGAGTCATCAGTCAGCGGCTGGGAGTTTCTCCGGCGACTCTCCAGCGTTTGGTCCGGCGCTACTTCGATTCAACTCCTCAGCAAATGGTAGTTGAAATCCGAATGTCTCAGGCTCGACGATTACTTCAGCAGTCAGACTATCCGCTCAAAGTCATAGCGAGGGAAGTTGGATACTCCGACGCATTTGTTTTTTCATCAGCATTCAAACGATTTCACGGGCACAGTCCCAGCTTTTATCGTCAAGAGCCGACATGGTGATCCGGTGGCACGGTCGTTGTGTTTAACATCGCCTCAATTCGATCAGCATTGTCCTGTCTGAGTGTCAGCAATTGCTGTCGAAGTGCGGCCTTTTGTTCTTGAGCCAGGTCTCTTGCTTCCTCACGCAGTTGGAGGATCTTCAGTGAACTCAGTAATTCGACTGCTCGATAGTCGCCGGTGGATTCGTAGAAATTTGCGTCCAGCAGATTCTGCAAACTCGGCGGAAACGAGGAGACAATTTTTCGCAGAGTCACGGAGTAGTCTGCTGCAATTTTCCGGAGATCTGATGACGATGAAGCGGCTGCAGAAGAGATCAGGTGGATTTGTCTGATGCACGCCAATGCCTCGGGATCAATATGATATCCATGCTCGGATTTGAAAACACCCGCAATGATAACTCGCAACTCAGTCCGACAGGTTGCAGTCGCAGCCCACCCGCACTGAACGACGTCGACGTTTCGGTGAATGAGTCCTTTACTCATCACATGTCGCATGCGTGACGCCGGGCGTTGAAATCGAAAAGCACTTGTATTCAGAAAGATCTGAGTGAAGCACAGATCCGAGACAATTTGACCGTGATCACCCTGCAATGAAAGGTGAATTGCCAGGTCCTGTTCTTCTTGAACGATCTGTTGTTCAGCGATCAGCTCAAGGAGGTGGCAGCAGGCATGCCATGTCGCTGATGGTGGAAGCGAAAGTTCCAGCATTCGGCCACACTCTGGTCGTCGTGGCGACGGAATCCCTATGCTTCGAAATAGTTCTTTCCATCCGATATGTTTTGTGTCGCACACGTGCGGGATTTGTATTTCCATCCCCAAAGGCACCATGGCACTCGCCCAGCTCCGCTCCCGCATCTCCAATTCTGCGGAAAACTCATCGAATTTGGTGTGTTTAAGCAACTTCAACAGCCGGAGACATGCGGCCGCACATGGTGATACGACCTTTGTGCTGGCCGCCGAGAGACCGCTGAGCTTCGTTCGAAGACCTACCAACGATGCTTCACCCTCATCGGTCTTGAGAACGATAGAAATAGCCTCAGAAAATCGCCAGTTTCCGTTCTGCGTTTTGCAGGGTCGAAGTGTTTCCAGATTCTGATAGCTGTTCAGCCGCAGGGCGGCCCATCGTGCTCTCAGATACAGCATTGATTCGGTTTTTTGGTTGTTGGGTTGCAACTGGATCATGGCATGTTCAAAGAGGAATCTCGATAGCCATGTGGGTGGCACGCACAGATGTGCAGCCAAAACTTGTGGTTCATCGATCAACAGAGATTTCAGCAAACGTGCCGGCAGATGCATAAACCTCACCTGATCAGAAGCTTCGTCCTGAAATGCTTGAAATTTGAAGGCGCTGGTCAAGGGACGGTTCGCCAATTCGTTGCGTTCGCATTCTCTGACGGCTGCCAGGAAGCAGCCCTGATGGAGTGGATCCTGCAGATCCATTTCGTCGATGGCAAGGCCGTTAGTCAGTTGCGATGGAGAATTCGCAATGAGAATTCCGGAGCTTCTCAGCAGATGTCGCTGGATGGCTGCAACATCCTGTTGCAACTCATCCAAAGGAAGAGTCAGCATTGCACTATTGACGAAGCAGATACCCTGCGACAAGAACTCCTGAGGCCAGGCTGTTGTTCCATGTTCGACGAAGCCAAAAGTCACAGCCAGGTCGTTGGCCAGGACAGGATCGATGTTAGAAAATGCAGTCAGCCATCGAGGTGTTAGTGCCAATCCCAGTACCGGAGAAAAGAATCTGGCCTCATGACGCCTGGTCATCCATCGAACGATGATCGCTATTAAGTCGTTGTTGAGTTCGCCTCGTGCAGCATGAAAGCACAACACTCGAGCAACAGGCATAGTGAGCGATTCGACCAGTATGGCCAGGTGTTCGGGAAGCTGCCTGCAAATAAGTCTTGCGAGTGCGGACTGCACTTCCGGTCGCCTGCTGCAGATGACACTCTTCAGTAGTGTCTTCTGGTCGAATTCGCCCATCCATGTTTCGGGTTGAAGCATCGCCAATGCATTAATCACTCCCGCATTGCTGTCGGCATTCAAAAGAGCGGATTGTAACGACAGTGACATGTCCCGCTCAGCCTGCATTATCTTCAGTCTTGCCAACGCCAGTTCCTGCACCGGCTGGCAGCCGGAATTCAGGAACTGGAGAACCACGTCAGGATCAAGACAATCCTTCAGGCGTTGGGCAAGTCGTCGAATTTCTGAGGTGGGCGGTTGAGTCACTTGAGTGCTTCTGCAAACAGGCACTGACAGGGTGTGCAATGAATTTGGAGCTTAAGCGATGAATTGCGATCGATTTGCCACTCGCCGTTTTTATCTTCACAAGCTCTGGTGTTACAGAGTCCTATCCCAAATTGACAGCGTGGATGAATGACGCGGTGTTTCGCAGGAATGCTCAGATGCTTCTAAATGCCAGTGATCCGACTTTCTCAAAGCCCCTATGGGATCGCTGCAGCGTGCCGTTTTGCCTTCGGATCCCCGGCGGCATGCATCAGGCCGGAATCGTCGATGAAAATCATGACCGGATGAGCGATTGGCGACGGGACAAGTCCAACCAGGTGGCCTCGTTTTGCCAGGTCATTTCGAATTGGCTCGTTGATTTCTTCGTTAACCTTTAATTCTCCACGGCCGACAAATGCTGCATTGCGATCAGGATCAGGATTGAAGGAGTCCTGATGATGGTTGGTATGGAAACGAGGAGTAGTTACGGCGTCCTTGGGCATCATGCCAAACTCGATATGATTCAGCAGTATGTTCAGTGTTGTCTGATCCTGGACATCACCCCCGGCCACACTGATGGCGATGACGGGTTTGCCTTCCTTTAAGACGAGCGTAGGAGTCAGGGTGATTCGGGGCCGCTTGCCTGCCATAACACGATTGGGATGATCGAGTGATGTGTTCATGCTGCGAACTCGATTGCCGGTGTTAACGCCCGATGGCCCGGGTGTATTCGTTAGCATGTTGCAGCTTGGCGTGGCCGCGATCACGTTGCCCCAACGGTCCGCGACGACGCAGGTTGTTGTGTCTTGCTTTGGGATTTTGTTCGTTTCGTTACTTGCGGTTTCCTCGGTTCGGAGAGCTTTCCGATTGATCGGATCGCCCGGTCGGCGATCCATCGATGCATGTTGCATATCGATTAATGGTCGTCGCAGTTCAGTGTATTCGTCAGACAGCAACTGATTCATGGGGACCTCTCCAAAATTTGGATCGGTGTAATACTCGTCGCGGTCTGCGTATCCCAGTTTCATGGCTTCAGTGATCGTGTGAATATAATCGGAAGACAGGTGCCCCATTGATTTCAGTGGAAAGCCTTCCAGGAGTTTAAGGTTCTGGCAAAGCACAGGTCCCTGCGTCCATGGACCGCACTTGTAGACGGTGTAGCCTCGGTAGGTTACGAAGACGGGATCTTCCACCAGAGTTTTCTGGGCCGCCAGATCGGCTTTGCGAAGGAATGCTCCAGTCGCGATGTACCATGCTTCGAGTTCATCAGCCACATCGCCGATGTAAAATCGATCGCGAGCAGCAGACAGTTTTTGTTCTCGATTTCCCGAGGCTGACTGTTCTGCCTCCACCAGTTTTCGAAGTGTGACCGCCAGGTTGGGATGCCATGGCTCCTTGCCGCGATCCAGCAGAGCGAGTGTCGGAGTGACGGCCTGTTCGAACGAGATTGTTCCGTGAAGTTTCAAAAGTGTGACGACGAGGTCAATGACTCCCGGTACCGGAGCAGCCTTCATGCTGCCTTTCCAGGGGATGCCGTTCTTGTAGAACCACTCGATGGCGGCCGGATCCATCGGTGCGCTACCGACTCCACTCAGTGTTTTAATTTGTTTTGACCTTGCGTCGTATACAATGACCGGCACTTCGCCACCAATTGCGAACAATCCGTAGTCGGTGACCGCCAAAGCCAGGATCGTTGCTGCGGCCGCATCGGCTGCTCGCCCACCCTCGTTGAGAATTGAAATCCCGGCCGCGACTGAATCAGGATGTCCAGCAGCGACGGCCCCGTTTCTGCCCGAGGCATTCCATGAGATCTCCTGAGCTGATATCCGGCCAAGTTGACTTGTGAGGACCAACGCCAGGGTCATGAGGAATCGGGATGCAAGTTTCATTTCAGTCTTCCTCTTGCTTGATGCGGGGAATAGTCGCACGATTTCGGATTGGCCCGGATCATGGCAGGATGACGCCCAACTTCCAGTTACCGTTTATGACACGGTGCTCTTGAGAGGCCAACGAGAGCAGTTCTGTTAGATTAAGGATTCCGAACGTGCAGGGCCTTTCGCCAGGTTGGCAATCGGTCAAATGGCTCAGATTACCGTGTAAGAGCATCAGGCTATTGACAACTGGCAGCCGGAAATTCCTGTGTCAGACCGCAGATGTTCTGCCCTTCTGGGCATTCCCGCGGGGATTCAACCTGAAATTCCTGCTCCCAAGTCCGAAACTTGCTGCATTTCCGACTCGAACATTCCGAACTTCAACGCTACACTCCACGATTCATTTTGGGCGCCACTGTGAATTAGTGATCAGGCGTTCATGTTCCGGGCTGAGTATAGTCTGGCGATTTCCTGTTGGCAGCAGTTGGTTGAGGACGGTTTTCAGATGTTCGCTGTGATTGAAGACGGTAATCGTCAGCATCGTGTACAGGAAGGCAGCTTCCTTTCTGTGGACTATCGTGGAACAGAGGTAGAGGCAGGATCTTCGATCACATTTGATCGAGTTCTGCTGGCCAATGGTGGTGGTGCCAGTATCGTTGGCGCCCCAACGATTTCAGGAGCCTCAGTTGTTGCCGAGGTTGTGATAGCCACGGAGAAGGGCCCGAAGCTGGAGATTCAGCGTCTCCGAAAACGAAAAAATTCACGTCGTCACACTGGTCACCGACAGAAATATACTCGGGTAAAAGTGACTTCAATCTCTGTTCCTGGTCTGGCTGTTGCTGAAAAGTAGGCTGATTGCGGTCTCGAAACGAGAGCAAAATATCTGAGCGAGACAGGCAACGCTTGTCTCGCTTTCTTTACGCGCGGCTCATGCAGCGTTTGCCAGATGATCTGCGTTGGGAACGACGACAAGTCGATCCCAACGCTGTGTTTTGCTGCCTCCGCGTCGTACTACGCGAAACTCGAGTATCGGTACAACTTTGTCCCTGAACTTGTGGTACGCCTGTTCTGTCCTGGGCTTATTGGGCAGGACCGCTGAATGCTCCACCTGGGGTTCCGAAGCGACGCAGATCCAGTTGCGGTTGCTGATTGAGGCTTCGTACTGCGTCTTGGCGATCCTGCTGCAGCGTATTGGCTTGGTTGTTGAAGAAGTCTGACATCTGAACGATTGCCGGTCCAAGCAGGAACAAGAAAACCGACGGCATCAGGAACAGAGCCACAGGGAATAACAGTTGAAACGAAGCCGCATTGGCTCTCGCGTCGGCCCTTTCTTTCATAGAGGCTCGAATGCTGTCGCTGTATTCCGTCAACGCCTTCGAAATACTCGTTCCGGTGGACTCTGATTGCACCAGCAGTGACGTGAACGAGTTAATCTCAGGCGAGTCGATGCGATTGCCAAAGTTTCTCAGTGCCTGAGGAAGACTGCCCACTTCCGCCTGCTGATCGACAATCCGAAGTTCCTCCGCCAGTGCAGGATGCGCGATAGCAATTTCGCGGCTGATTCTCTTTAGCGACTGAGGAACGGTCAGACCCTGGCTGACTCCCATGTTCATCATGTCAAGGACGTCCGGCAGTCCTCGTTCGATATCGATTTTCCGTTCAGATGCTTTGAACGCCACAATCAGTGGCGGCAACGCCCACATAAACAATGGCGCCATGACCAGGAGGCCCAGCAGCCATGCTTCGATGGCCGGAGGGGCCATGATGAGCCAAATGCCCACGACCACCAGGGAAAGGAAAGAGAGTGCGAATCTGATCGCGCTGAGATTCAGCCATGACGCGCGGGAATGATACCCAGCCGCCACAAGAGATTTGCGCTGCATCTCTCGCCGAGAATCTGTTTCCGGAAGCAGTTGTGCGATTGACGGTGTCAAGGAGCCAAAGACGAAAGCATCTTCTCGGATCGGAAGGTCTTCGGGCGCAGGAAGTGGAATTGAATCAGCACCTTCACTCAGAATCCCTTTGAAGTCACTGAAGAGTCGTCGATCATTCCATGTTGAAATCCGGTTGAATCCTCCATCAGAATTCATGGGCATTGTGGAAGAAGATGACGACCACTCGTTCGGTTCTGGTGGTGTCTTGAGGCTGACGGAAGTAGATGCAGAAACTGTTTGTCGTTCCGGCATAAGATTTCCATGCGGCTCACTGCTGATCAATGCTTTCGTGACCTGCGGTTCTCCCGATCGATGCGCGAGCATTTCACGAGATGAAAACAGATCCTCTTTGTTATCAGAAGCTGAAAGATCCGGCTTTGGGCGGGATTGCTGGAATGGACTCAGCGTCCTTTGGCTGGAAGGCTTCAGGAGTTTTCGGACCACGAATATGCCGGCAAGGACACCGATGGCAGCCAGGGCATAGATGACGTACATAAATGGTGCTCCTCAACCTTTTCGACTGCTCACGTGGTCGTGTGCTCAGAGATCAGCAGAACTTTACTGGTGGCGTTCCAGAACAGCAGATTTCAGAAACGTGCACTTCTGCTCAGAATTCGAAATACCAATCCGCAGCCAATAATCTGGAAGGCAATCGCAGTCCAAAGGGATAGGCGTCCCCAGAATGACCCCGTCAGACTATTGAGGTAATTTGGGTCCCGGAACAGATAGAAACTCATGACCATTATTGGAATGACGACCATCAGAATTGCGCCCATGCGACTGGCAATCGTTGCTGCACGTTGGCGGGCAACGAAATGCAGACGATCTCTAACAGCCGTGGCCAATCTTTCCAGGACAGAAATCAAGTCACCACCAGTATCCTGATGTACTGTCAGAGCGGACGTAAACATTGTCAGTGTGGAAACACCGGTTCGGGCCGCGAGGTCTTTTACGGCACTGCCAACATCAATGCCCATCTCCATACGCCGCGCACTGATGCGGAGTTCTTCTCCAAGTGGAGCTGGAGTGTCGGCCGCGACGAGCATGAAAGAGTGTTCCAGATTTCTACCCGAACGCGCACACCGAGAGAGTTCATCCGCCATTCCGGGCAACTGTTCCATAATCGCCTTTTGTCGACGTGAACGAGCAATTGAAGCTCCGATCATTGGGACACTCAGCCCGATCATGGCAGCCGCCGCAGTCAAAAACGGCCGCTCTGTTGCCACAAATATGGCACCTCCCAGCGCGAGTGAACTCAACAGGCAGAGGCCGAGCCAGATTGCCGGAGATGTTCGAATTCCTGATTGAATCATCAGGGTGTCAAACCAGCCATTGAAAGACTCTCCAATGCCTTCTGAGTCTCCACGGGCAAACTGAGTGTCGTCCTTAAGAAGACCCGAGAACTCCGGTCTGCGATCCAGCGACATGAGTGTAGGGTTCGGGGCGATCATGGCGTTATCCGAGGAGAGAAATCAATCTTTTGAGTGCTATGTTTTATATGGGCCTGCGAAGCTTCTTTTAAGTCAACTCGCAGGGGCGGCAGTAACAGAATCAATATGCCTGATGGAGTTCAAATGCAAGAACTTCAGAGACCATGAAACTGAACTCCGAGACTATTCCATTTTGAGTTCACGAGCTTCAAACAGAGGTCGGTATTGTTCAACATTAACGCCCGTCATTGCCAGGCGTCGCAGGGCCGCAGGTACATAGCCCGTTGCAAAAAAGCTTCCTTGAGGCTGTCCGTTTTTGTCTTCGCCATTGATTCGATAGACGAAGATGTCATCCATGCGATACTCACCATCTTTGAGGCCCGAAACTTCGGATACTCGAGTGATTCGGCGATGTCCCGTGTGCAGGCGAGTCACGTGGATCACGATATCCACCGCATTGGCAATATACTGTCGGGCGATTCGAGACGGCAGGTCTGCACCAGACAATGCAATCATCAGTTCCAGTCGGTCAAGCGTTTCGCGAGTATCATTCGCGTGGACTGTGCTCATGGATCCATCGTGACCAGTATTCATTGCCTGCAGCATATCCAGTACTTCTGCGCCGCGCGATTCGCCGACAATGATTCGGTCAGGACGCATTCGGAGCGCATTTCGAAGAAGATCGCGTTGCGTGACCGCTCCTTTGCCTTCCATATTTGGCAGTCGTGTTTCCAGCGGAATGACGTCACGCTGTTGCAGGCTAAGTTCGGCCGTTTCTTCAATTGTGACAACACGTTGAGAGTCAGGAATGAAGCGGCTCATGCAGTTAAGAAGTGTTGTCTTGCCAGCACCTGTACCTCCACTCACGATAATGTTCATTCGACCCCGAATCGCAAGGATCAAAAAGTCCGCGATGGCCGGCGCAAGCGAGCCGTACTTAATCATGTCTTCCATCTGCAGACGACGATTGCCGAATCGACGAATTGACACCGTTGGCCCGCAAAGTGCGAGCGGCGGAATCACGGCATTGAATCGAGATCCATCAGGCAGTCGCGCGTCCACAATGGGACTGGATTCATCGATACGGCGTCCCGCTCGGCCAACCAGGCGATGAATAAACTGCATCAGGTGAGCTGAGTCCGCGAAACGAATATTGGTTGATTCCAGTACACCGTTTCGTTCAACCAGAACTCGGTCAGGCCCGTTCACCAGAATATCAGTGACCGACGGATCGACCATCAGGGATTCGATCGGACCGAAACCATAGATCTCGTCCATGATTTCAGAGACCATCGCCTCTCGTTGCTGATGACTGACGGGGATGGTCTGCCGACCACAAAGATATTCAGCCAGCGACCGCAGTTGCGACCGCAACTCATTCTCCGTCATTGACTCAGCTTTGCTGAAGTCGATGACGTCAACGATCTGGCGATGCAAGGATGTCTTCAGACGCTGGAAGTCGCGGACAGAATTATCCGTTGTTTCGTGAGGAGCGACCATGGAGTGTTCTCGGTTCTGAATGCTGATCGTCTGATGAATGTTCTTGCAATGACTGCGCACGAGACGGCGAGGACCTGAGTCCGTTATCGATTCGAGATACTGGGGGAATCCAGAAAGTCTCCAGGGGCCTGCAGAGGCTGAATGTTCCGTGAGATGCATCCAGTCGGCAGAATCTGCCAATGTATGGGGCAGGCGAGATTCTTGTCGGTCATCAGAAAGGCCGAGTTGCAGCGCGGGCTATCGCTGTAATTGCATGTTTGCCTGTGATTGCGGGAACGTGTATCGCTCTGAAAGGGGCTGCCAGTCATCAGACGTCGATCGCCGCCAGCTCGCTTTTGAGCTTACGACTGAGGCCTATTGATTTGTTGACCAAGTATCACCACTGTTTACCGCCTGGTCGTAGGCGACGGCCTCAACAAGTGCCGGCGCCTGCCGCTGGGCGGTAAACGAAAACGCTGAATCTGCTGTTAAGCCCACTGCGAGCCTGTTTTTGCGGATACAACGACTCGTGATCAGGTTTCTACACGACACTAATGGAAAAGCCTGACGCTGTAAACATAGCGATTGACAGCTGTATCCGGTGTTGTAGAAGTGACTGCTGTTGAGGTCGCAATTACGCATGGTTGCAGAATCACTTTGAGAGACCCGCTGGCAATTTGTGATACCTGAACGACTCTGGCGGCGACAGGACGCTTGAGCGTAATTGACGTCAGTTCCGTCTTGGCGGGCAGAGCTGAGCATAGCGAGATGAGGCACGCTTCTCCGGATTTCTCCTGAAGTGCGGTCCGGCAATTCAGGAGATCCTGAGGCGTCAATGTTGTCACGGGCACACTGCCGGGAAAGGCCAGTTCACTATATCCCATCGACTGCAAATCGTCGCCAGTTAACCCATTTCTGATCCACTCCGGGATGTGACTTCTACCAACATTACCTTTGTCGTTTGAGAAACTGATTGGAATGAAGGAGTCCGGATTTCCCACTGAAGTTGTTGAGTAAACTGTCACAGTAATCTCAGGCAGCCCATCAGGGCCTGATTCAAACTGATGAGTCGCTGCATTCCAGCTAAAAATGTCCTGACCTTTTCCGGACTCAATGTTGGAAGTCCAGTAGCCTGGAGTTTGTACTGCTGGGCCCGAATCCGGGCCGGAAAGGCCGTCACAGATTGCAAAAGGGAGAATCGGAATACTCTGCCCTGCCCCGGCTCTAAATGCCCTGGGAGAATGCTCCAGATGCACCGTGCATTGTACGGTCGATGGATTTGAACGAGATCCCGTCAGACCGTAAAAAAAACGGTCAAACTGGCTCCTGAAGTAATCGCCTTCAAACTCAACGCTGATCGCCTGAGGAACAAGCAGAGCCGGATCTTTTGTTGGTCCTTGGCCCTCTGGCCAAAAGACCTTAACCGACTCTGGTGAAATGGCGGGAATAGCCGTTCCTGCTCTGTAGTCTTCAACCATACTGACGGCAGACTGCTGGCATCTGGCCATCCGACCTTCATATTCGAAAGGTTGCTGCCACGATCTCAACATGTCGTCTGACAGATAGCTGTGTCCGGCGGCCAGAGCTGCAGAGGAGGCACAGTTGTAAGTCTGATTTCGAATTGCTGACAACCACATCAGATCAAGAAGTCCACCGCAGATCGCACCAGCGGTGAGAATGATCAGAATCGTCCATGAAGTCAGCACACCACTTCTGGTTCGGATTGTTGCCGAGCTATGTGCTTGTATGAGGGCGATCTTCATGATTCGATCCGTTTGTATCTGGTGACTGCCGCTGAGTGGCCAATCTACTTCTCACCGTAAAAAAGCCCGGCTACTTTTAGGGAGCCGGGCTTCTAAGTCATTCATCAGGAGCGAAAATCAGAGATCTGCACTTACCCCTGCCTTCTGGGCCAAATTCTTCTGCTGATCGGCAGGAGCCGTGTCTGTCGACCAGCCACCAACCGAACCACCAGTGCTCTGCAGGCGGGAGCCGTCTGTGTTGCCCCCTGCCCCATTGCCATTGCCGTCAATCATTTCTCCGTCTTCGAAGTAGGTTCGCGAACGTCCGCCACCTCGATAGTGTTCAGTCTTGAATGGCTTTTCTTTATTAGGCGGATCTTTCAGTCCGAGGATTTCCTTGAGAGTAATGCGATCTTTCTCCGAAGGATTAATCTCGATGCCATTACCCTCTTCTCCACCTTCATTGTAGACAAGGTCGATCTCACCTTTGCGTTGAGCAAGGGAAATGATCCGGGTCTGATCTTCGTCGAGTTCCAGCGTCACGTTTTGAGCCTCACCGCCCTGAAGTGCAGTAGTTGTGTAGCCTCGGTTAATCGCCAGAATCTTGACGCCCTTAAAAAGAGTGGCCGTCATTGCGCTGGAAGTGCTGCCAATGGAGTCACCTCCAACACTACCACCGGTTGACTGCAGTCGTGTCGCGTCGCCGGAACCAAGATTGTCGACCGTCAACAGCACATCGACATGCTGCTCAGGCTTCATTTTTTGGCTGAGCACTGCCGTTGTTTGGCTGACTTTCACGACCACCGCCTGTTTGCCAGGCGACACTTTCAGATCCGGAAAGTCTCCCGGAGCGTAGAACATTGACCCTTGCAGCGGCACTGCAGCGGTGATTCTTTCCTTCGCGATTCGTCCAATCACGCCATCCAGAGACAGAAAGGTATCTTCCGGAAGTTTGACACCAAGCTCGGCCCGACCATTACCCACGTGGGCTCGTGTGATCACTGTTCCGGGCTCAATCTCAGTGATGGCCATTGGAAGAATCTTGGCTTCAGGCGGCTTCACTTCCACAACGGGCGCAGCCATTAACTTCTTGAACAGGAATCCAACCGCAAGTACGGCGATAATACCGAACGCGGCTACAGTCAGCATCCACGGTGTGAGTTTCACAACGATCTCCAGACAATCAGTTCAACGCAGGGGAATTGTCAGTTGGTGTTCTATCTGCCTGCCATACGATGTGGCATGCGTTATTGATCTGCACCATCCCTGCGCAGTGACTCCTGAAATCTTTCGTTACTCTTTCAGTATTGGTCTGGAAGTTCTTTCGAAGCGGTTCGCTCCATCACCATCGGAGCATCGGCGTCAATCGAACGATCCTGCAGGCTGAAGCCTGTCATCCACAATAAATCAGGGCTGGCATTCCGCATTGGAACCCTGATAGCAACTCGCCCGATTTCGCCAGCGTAATTCGCCGGGTAAACCTGAATCAAAGAGTCTTTCGCGAGTGATGCACCAAGGAGCGATGTGACACGCTCTTTCACTTCGGATTCATTGGCTCCGGAAATGCACATCATCCGAGAGCCACTTTGGGCGGCATTGGCGACTCGAGTGTGAGCCGACATCAGCATGGAGAATTCAACGATTGAGAACACCAGCAATAAAAAGATTGGCAGGATTAACACCAGTTCCATCGAAAGGATTGCACCTTTACGATCAGGTCTTCTGGCGTTGATGATCTGCATCTTCATGATTTACTCTAAACGCAAACGGAAGGAATACGTCTTAAGGTAGACGATTCCCTCCCGTCATTTCGGCTGAAGCAGCCGGGCTTCATGAAAAAATTGCCGAAGAATCTTACCATGGGCGATTTGTCAGAAGTTGAACCGCAACGACAGTCCATGTTGCCAAAGCGACGGGCGCTGCAAACGCCATGACTCGTCGCTTCTGACGTTCGCCTGTCGTTTCTGCCGTTGCTTTGTTCTTGATGTATTGATTCTTTGTTCGGCGAATCCCCCGGGACAGTGCCGAGTAAATCACGACTCCAAAAGTTCCAACAGTTACAAAAACAAGGCTGCAGAACAGAACTTTAAGTGTCAGCATGCCGCCCATCCATGGTCCCAGAGCTCCCATCAGCTTGACGTCCCCACCTCCGGCGGTTCCAACCATCCATAGAATGAACAGGATGCCAAAGCCGGCGGCAAATCCAATCAATGCTGTCCAGAGTCCATTCAATTGAAAGAACGCTACCTGATAAATCAGTCCCGCGAGGCACATCGGAACCGTCATCTTGTTCGGGATTTTTCGAGTGCGGATGTCAGAAATGGCAGCCACTAATGTGAACAGCAGCACGCAGACCAGAAAGACAATTTGGGATGTAGTCAATGTCGGCATTGTTGGATATCTCAGGTCGGAATACAGCGGGATTAAGCTGCTCTAAGTGTGGATCTCGATCCAGGTAAAGTGATGTCTTTTCTCTTCAAAGGACGCATCCCGACTTTGCGACTGTGCTTCCAGGTCTGAGAACCAGTACGATCGATCTGATTCTTCTGATCGCCGCAAACGATACAATCCGGATGATTGGATACGGACTTCGAAGTTCACCACGAGAACAGCAGGAACGAATGTCATGACGCAGGCGTGCACGAGAATTGTGATTGTTGGCGGTGTCGCCGGAGGTGCCTCGGCAGCTACGAGGGCTCGTCGATGTAATGAGCATGCCGAGATCATTCTTCTGGAAAAGGACGAATTCGTTTCTTTCGCCAATTGTGGCATGCCCTACCATATCGGTGGCGAGATCCCGGAGCGCGGCAAACTACTGGTTGCTACTAAAGAACTGCTTCAGCGGCGATTTCGTCTCGACGTGCGCACACGGAGTGAAGTTTTACGCATCGATCGAGCCACGAAGACCGTCGTTATTCGCCGCCTTCAGGATCAGTCAGAGTACTCGTTGGCTTATGACAAGCTGATTCTGTCGCCCGGTGCATCTCCATTCGTGCCGCCCATGGAAGGTGTTTCGTCCAAAGGCGTCTTTACGCTTCGCAATATTGCTGACATGGACAGGATTTGTGCGGCGGTCAGTGCAGACGCGAATCAATCGAAAAAGGCCGTTGTCATTGGGGCAGGTTTCATCGGTATTGAAATGGTTGAACAGCTGGTTGCGAGAGGATTCCAGGCGGCGCTGGCGGAAGTGAATTCGCAGGTGCTGCCGTTAATGGACGCGGAGATGGTCGTCCCTCTTCATGAGGAACTTGGCCGACATGGTGTCACAATGGATTTTGGTGATGGTATTCGACGAATCTTTTCCGACGCTGAGGGCAATGCAACTGGAGTTGAATTGCAGAGTGGCAAGGTACTGGAAGGATCTCTCATTGTTCTGGGAATTGGCGTACGCCCAAACACCGCGCTCGCGATCGATGCCGGGCTGACGATCGGAAAGACGGGAGGAATTTCCACGAACGCGTTTCTTCAGACCAGTGATCCCGACATCTATGCGGCCGGTGATGCCTGCGAGTATGTTTATGGTCCGACCGGTGAATCGATGCGAGTCTCCCTGGCTGGTCCTGCAAATCGTGCGGGACGACTCGCTGGTGAGCATGCGGCGACTGGACGATGTGCGCCAACGGCTGCTGTCATGGGGACTGCCGTCGTCCGGGTTTTCGAACAGACCGCAGCGATGACGGGACTTTCTGCCAAGGCCGCGCGGCGTTCCGGGGTTAACTTTCGCAGCGTGACTGTGATTGCTGGCCAGCACGCTGGATATTTTCCCGGGGCATCGCCAATTACGCTGAAGTTGCTTTATTGTCCGGACTCCGGGCGAGTTCTGGGGGCTCAGGCCACCGGGAAAGATGGCGTCGATAAGCGGATTGATGTGATTGCCACAGCCATGGCGTTCAAGGCGACTGTGAGAGACCTGACGGGTCTTGATCTGGCCTATGCTCCGCCCTACGGTTCAGCCAAAGATCCGATACATCAGGCGGCTTTCACGGCCTGCAACCAGATGGATGGACTTGGTGAGATGCTGGATGTTGATTCAGATTTATCTCAGTATCAGATTGTTGATGTGAGAACCTCGGCGGAGATCGCGAAGGCACCACTCACGGGCTGCAGCGGTGTTCTTGAGATACCAGTTGATGAACTGCGCGAAAGGCTGCAGGAACTGGATCCATCAAAGCCAACAGTAGTCAGTTGCGGAGTCGGAGTTCGTGGCCATGTGGCCGAAAGAATTCTCGTGCAGCACGGTTTCAAAAAGGTGGTGAACCTCTCTGGAGGTGCAACTTTGCGGCGACGCGCGGTAAAATAGCGGTTCGTTGTCGGAGCTGTCAAAATGGCTTCTCAGTAAACAATTGAAATGAGTCGTTTTGACCGATTTGCTTCATGTATTCGGGCATCTGATGAAGGACAAAGTTCAATGGCCGAACAGCAGATTCTGCGTCCCTTTACGCTTCCAGCAATTCCTCAACGTCCTGCGGACGGGCATAAGGGAACGTTCGGAAAGATTCTTGTGATGGGCGGATCGATTGGGATGAGCGGAGCCGTCTGTCTGTCCTCGGTAGCTGCACTTCGGGGCGGTTCTGGCTTAGTCACAGCTGTGGTACCGCGAGCAATTCAGAGTATCGTGGCAAGTTATGAGCCCTGCGTGATGACCGTCGGTCTGAGAGATGATACTGAATCAGGATTATCAGAAGTCTCCGAGGAGATAATCCTGTCTTTGATTGAGGGGCGTGATGCTCTTGCAGTGGGGCCAGGGTTGGGAAAAGTATCGGCTGCAGCGCGATTAGTGGAATCGTTACTGAGGCTGGCAAAGTGCCCTCTGGTTGTTGATGCAGATGGTCTGAATCTGGCAGCTGAGGCTCATCTGTTTTCGCGTGTACGGCAATGTCCCTGCGTGATTACTCCGCATCCCGGGGAGTTCGCAAGGCTAACCGGGCGTTCAATCGCGGACATTGAAAAGCATCGCGAGGAGATCGCACAGGAATTCGCGGAGTCTCATTCGCTTGTCGTCGCATTGAAGGGACCGGGGACGATCGTAACCGATGGAATCCGGCTGTTTCGCAATACGACTGGGAACTCCGGAATGGGCACTGGAGGCTCCGGAGATGTTCTCACCGGAATAGTTGTGTCTCTATTGGGCCAGCAGTTACCCCCATTCGAGGCGACGGCACTGGCTGTTCACGCGCATGGGCTTGCTGGTGATGTGGCTGCTGAACAGTTTACCGAACGCGGAATGATTGCATCAGACCTTCTTAAGTGTCTTCCGGAAGCCTGGCGACGGCTGGAGAATGCTCGGCTGCCAGCGTGATCGGCTGGGTTTCTCAGAAGGTACGCAGAAGAATAGACCAGTCGGCGATCGTTCGTTCCGTCTCTGAATCGATGGGACGCGCTGTCCAGAACCCGGACTTGCGAAGTGCCTCCTGACATTGAGCCATCAGTGCCTGAGCCTGATTGGTTTCGGGCTGATCCAATAGAAGTACAGACTTATCTGCTCCATCAACACCGCCCGCTTCGGCTGCAGAGATCCATCCGTTGTTGAGGGCGATGCCACGGATTGGAGATGGGCCACCAAACACGAGTTGCCAGGCAAGTTGCGACTGCTCTCGATTGCCGACAACGACGATGCGACGCAGGTCAGCTTTGGAACGACCTGCAAGGCTCTGAATCATTGTCATGACCAGCGGAATATCGTCGGGAGTCAGGCGAGATTTCTCCGGGTTCACCGGGATGGCTACCATGAGTTTGTGCGAATCGAGAAACGGCTTCCATCTGGTTAGGATCTGATCCTCCGATTCCTGATCTGCTGAAAGCAAAATGACAATCCCCGGCAGGATTCCCGAGGGATTCGAAGAACCAAAGACGATCGCACGTCCTCGTTCATCAAAAGATAGTTCGCGTCGTTCCACCTGGTCTGGTGAACTTAATTCCGGCGTTTTGGCATCGTCCGAGGGTGCATCTTTTGGCGCACCATCTTCCGCCTTCATCTTAGCAAGATTCTCCTGGCTCACTACGGACAGCTCTTTCAGCAGTTCAGCCGATAGACGCGTCACATTTTCAGGCCGGGTTTCCGTCGTGATTTCTGCCGACTTGAGATCTGGTTGCCCGGGAATTCGATATTCGATTGCAAGTTTGTCGCCAGCCTGAAAATCAGCCAGTGCAGTGAATAGTTCTCCGGTGTCAGGAGTCGCCGTCCCGTTGATCTTCATCAGCTCAACGCGTGGCGGCAGCCCGCTTTTTGCTGCAGATGAATCGTTAATGACCAACAGCGGCACCGCATCTGATTTCTCGTCAGTCTTTTCCTCATCCGGCTTTTGTTCAGCGGGCGGTTTTGGTTTGAGCGGAAGATTCTGCAGGAGTTTTGCGATGGCTGCCGCGTCTGGCATGCCACCTTCCTGCTTCTTCCTGGCAATTCGAGTCGTCAGGAAGCCAAGGTAACCAGGATTTGCTACGGGAAGTTCTTCGGCCAGTGTCACGGCGAAGGTAAGGTCCTCGTTTCCTCGCTTGATCGAGATTTGCAGTGAATCGCCAGCGTAGCTGGATGCCACGGCCTCCTCGAGAATACTCATTCGTTCAATCATCCGATTGTTCACTGAAACCAGCACATCGTCTTTCTTGAGGCCTGCGGTCTCAGCCGGCCCCTTCTGGATAACTCGCTCGATTCGTATACGGGAAGAAAAGACTCCTGCAGCTGCGAGTTTTACGCCGAGTTTACCAGCCTTCAAATCACGTCCAGCTTTTAACCGTTCTGCACTTCGCAGAGCATCTTCCATCGGAATGGCAAACCCGATGCCGGAGTCATACCACTCAACTCCGGACGACGAACTGCCCTGCCCTCGCGGAGACAATGGCACCAGAATCCCCATTACTTGTCCCTGAAGATCGATGAGCGGACCTCCATAGTTTACCGGTGAGATTTTGGCATCCGACTGAATGGCCAACCCATGAATTCGATGAAGAGCACTTACGATCCCAACAGAAACATTGGATGATTCTGCTGCGTAAAATCGTCCCAGAGCAATCGACCATTGGCCAATTCTTATCGACTGACTGGATGCGGGTCGAACCGGAGTCCACTTTCCTTCTTTGGCTTTCAGAAGCACAAGACGTCGAAGATGATCTGTTGCGACGACTTCAACATTCGTGCGTTTTCCAGCGATGTCTTCGGCCAGAATCGCTTCAGGTTTGCCTTGTAACGCGAACTCACTCGTCAGAATTTCTCCAGCGTCTGAAATAATAACTCCGGTGGTCACAAGCGAGGAGACTTTATCTCCGTCAACGGATTGCTCTCCTCCGATCACACGAAGCCTGACGACGGAAGCATCGGCAGACTGAACGGCAGCTCTGACAGCTTGTCCCAGTTCGTCGGCCTGAATGAACGAAGATGTTGAGGCGACAGCAAGCAAGCTGAAGACTGGAAAGACAAAGCGCTGAGTGAGACTAAGTGTCATAGAGTTTCCAAATCATCTTCGAATAATCGATAGCTGCAGATCGTCAATATCCAATTGGCCGGTCGCGCCGTTGAGGCCAATCCGGATGATCATTTCTTTTGCGCCAGGAGGGACGGGGACTGTTGATCGAGCATTCTGCCAGTCGAAGCTGCCTCGCCATTTCCCCATGACCTTTTGTCCAATTTCACGGCGGACATGGTCATAGAAATGAACCACGACAGCGGCCTGTTCTGTCACATCCTGACCGGGTACAATGCCTTCACAACGGACCCAATAATTCAGATTCAGCACTGCAATTGTCCGGCCGTCAATGGCTGATCCCTGCAGGCAATGAGACAGCGAACCAAAATCCTTGTTCTGAAAGCGAATACAATAGGTACCGGTAATTGGAGATTCGGTGCACATCGTTGTCTGACGCTGATAATGCCAGCCGTCAACCTTTTCGTCACCGTTCTCATCTTCTTCAAATGATCCATTCACGATTTCAGGGCGAGCCGGGTCTGGTTGAATTCGCCGTTGCTCTTCGGATGCTCCCGTCATGGGCACGAAAAGGGTTGAAATGAGCTTTTCATCCGTCAGCTTGCCATCAACTTTTGTGAACAGATGAAACGACTGCTGATATCGTTGACCCACGGGGACAATCATCTTACCGCCCTCCTTGAGTTGTTCGACTAAAGGAGTCGGGACATTCTCTGGTGAGCAGGTCACTATGATTTTGTCGAATGGTGCGTGCTCGGGCCATCCTTTGTACCCATCACCATCCAGCGTAAAGACGTTGTCATATTTGAGTTCTTTCAGTCTCTTTGTCGCCTGTTTGGAAAGAGGACTGACGATCTCAATTGTATAGACCTCTTTAACGATCTCTGCCAGCACTGCTGCCTGATATCCACTCCCGGTTCCAATCTCCAGGACTCGATCTTCCGGCTGAGGATCCAACGATTCCGTCATGTAGGCCACGACATACGGTGGCGAGATTGTTTGCTGATGTCCAATCGGCAATGCAACATCTTCGTAAGCAGCCGCTTTCTGTGGTCCGGGTACGAACTCGTGTCGCGGCACACGTCTCAATGCTGCCAGAACGGCTTTGTTCGAGATTCCTTCAGCTTCAACTCGTGTGGCCACCATGTGCTCTCGCTGCTCTTCGTAGCGATGCTGTCCGACAGCGACAGTTGAGTTGAGCAGAACCACCGAAAACACCATCACACAACTCAATTTGTTGCGCAATTTTGCCACGGACGAAGGAGTTGTCTGGTGTTGCATGTCATGGGCGTTGTTTAACACAGGCGATCCTCGCTGCTTGAAGCGGTCAGGTGAGACCTGAATTCCGTTCAGGGTCACCGGAGTAAGTGTAATAACCGGGCGGTTAAGAGAGAACTGGATTCTCTGTTGTGAGTCCGATCTGTGAATCTCTCAGGCGAAACGCTTGAAGCGGTCGGATCAAAGGAGAAAAGTATGGGATGAATTGCTTTCATATTGTGTTAGCCAGGCATAGCGGCCGTTGTTCCAAACCCGATTCTGACGTGTAATCTCCCTGATTATTCCGATGGAACAATCTCTTTTTTCACGAACCTGCAGATTGAGGTTGCCAGAATAGGGCTTCGCTTGAGTACCCTGTCAAATATGGTTTTCTGACTTTGTGCCATTTGGCGAATCGGATTTATGTCGCTTCAAGTTTCTGCCAATTCATTTCAGCAAATGCTGTCCCACAGCGGGCTGCTGTCAGAAACTCAGCTGCAGCAGGTTGAGCAAAGATTTCCGGCTGCGGTGCGGACTTCGACGCCGAGAGCTGTTTGTGATTGGCTGCTTCAGGAAGGAGCAATTACGGAGTGGCATGCTGAGAAACTCCTGCAGTCGAAGTTTCGAGGTTTCTTTCTGGGGCCATACAAACTGCTGAGTCGTGTCGCGCGCGGGGGGATGAGCACGATCTATTCGGCGCAGCACAAAGAGACAGGCGATGTTAATGCATTGAAAGTTCTGCCGCCGGCTCGGACTAATACCGCGTCCTACTTGCCCCGATTGCAACGCGAAGCCGCGATGACTCAGCGTTTGCAGCACCCAAACATTGTGCGAGTGTTCGGGTTCTATTCAGAATCTGATGGCCAGGATGCGATACATTTCATTGCCATGGAATTCATGCGGGGGCGGGATCTCTTTGAGACCGTCAATATCGAAGGGCCGTTAAGTTGTCGTCAGGCGGCAGACTACATTCGTCAGGCGGCTGAAGGGCTTGAATATGCGCATCAGGCAGGCTTGGTTCATCGTGATATCAAGCCGGGCAATCTGTTTGTTCCTGAAGATGGCATTCTGCGAATACTCGATCTGGGACTCGCGCAGGACTTTGACAGTGAAGAGAATCTGACGCGAGAGTTCAATGAACGGGTTCTGGGGACAGCGGATTATCTTGCTCCTGAACAGGCTGCAGACAGCCATACTGTGGACCGAAGAGCTGATCTCTACAGTCTTGGTTGTTCGCTCTACTTTTTGCTGACGGGGCAGCCTCCATTCACGGAAGGAACGCTTGTGCAGCGTCTGGTGGCCCATCAGACAAAGACACCGGTGCCATTGACTCAATTCCGATCGGATGTTCCTGCAGAACTGGATTCCATTCTGAATGCGATGATGGAAAAGAATCGCAATCGAAGGATTTCAACGGCCAGTGAAGTTGCAGAACGCCTCAGCCGGTTTCTTGAGTCGATTGCGGACAAACCCGAGTTTGACCAGCGTCCTCAAATGGGTGAATTGAGTTGCTCCCAGGATGATCGAGGTAGATTATCTGCCTCGTTCGATACTGAGGATTCCAACAAATCCAATACCGACGCTGCGGAGACGAGGACCACCAGGGATGCTGATTCGTGGCCAAATATCTTTCGGCGACCTGAAGATTCATCAGCTGATGTCGGCGTTGAGCACAACGCAGAGGTCAAGACTCAAGGTGCTGGAGATTTGCAGGGGCTCACGCAGCTGCTAATTACGATTGAAGCAGAATGTCGTGTTGGCGGTGCATTTGCTTCAGATCCTCGAAGTGCAGAACTTCTGGAAGTTGCTCGCCGATTGCAGGGAGAAGTTCAGTCTGAGGGAAATCGGGAACAGTCGACTGCGATACTGCCTGAGATTGTCGTGCCCAAAACTCTTCATAAAGTGTCCGACGCTCCAGAACGGCCTGGCTCGTTCGGTCGTCTGCTGCTATTTGCATTCCTGCTGTTGGCGTGGATCTGCATTGTCACCGTCTTGGTGGAGTGGATGCAATCGGCATAAGCTAAGAGTGGACTCCGTGCGTTTCAGAGTCGGAGTCCCCGGCCAATCTCCGGGGACTCAGGGTCAACGATCTTGTCGAGGCTATTCGATAGTCCAGTAGTCGAACACGAAAGGCTCTTCCAGTTTGCCACCCAGAAGCTCAACAAACTTCTTGTGCGCCGGATGAGGCAAGTAGGCCGCACGATCTTCCTCAGAGGAAAACGTGATTAGGTAGCCGTGAGTAAATCCCTTGTCGAGTCCTTCCGGGCTGTTGTTGATGCCGCGTTCGAAGTCTCTGACTTCCGGAATCTGTCGCTTCAAATCTTGAAACGCTCGATTGATCTCATCTAGCTGAGCAGGAGTGACTTCAGGTTTGTATTTGAACAAAACCACGTGTCGAAGTACGCGTGTCTTTGGTCTCAATTCACCGGCGGCTTCCAGCATTCGAACGGCTACGAATCGATTGCCAGCATCATTCAGGTGAACTCCATCTGTGGTCAGGACCCCCTTGTCCTGCTGGGAGACATTGTACTCTTTCAGATATCCCATGAATGCCGCATGCAGGTCAAGCAATGTTGTGTTGGTTTCATTGGCCACCTTTCGGCTGATTTCTGCGTATTCAGACAGCATTTTGTCGAGTTCATTTGAGCCATCATGCTTTTCGCCAATAGCACTGGGCGTGGAAAGGATTACTCGCGCGCCAGCATCAGTGCATCGTTTGATGAGGCTTCGAAGTCCGGCATCGTATTTTTCGACCGAAGTTCCGCGTCCGTTCTTGGAGTGCCAGACATCGTTGATTCCGATGTAGATCACGACCACGTTGGGCTTGTGTGACAACACGTCTTTATCGAGTCGAGCTTCAAGGTCAGGAACTTTATGGCCTCCGATTCCAGCGCCGATGACTTTGATCCCTGAGTTCGGTCGAGCTTTTTCTATGGCTTCGCGAAATACGGTGACATATCCCGTTGGGCCAGCACCCTGTTGGGTAATGGAGTCGCCCAGAAAGACGATTGTTTCGCCATCCTTCAATTCGGCGGTCGCACTCGCTCCCATTGCCATCAATGTTGCCATCGTCATCAGTATCCTTGTTCCCAGCATACGTGAATTCTCCTGTGAAGTTTTTTTACAGCCTTTACTCACCATTTGCAGGAGGGTGGCAGAGGTGAAGGAAATCGTCAACCGACGGAATCGCCCTGCAATTTCGTTTCCGGCTTAAACTCGCGGGTCGGAATCGGGCTGCCTTCTGTGGCTCCGGATAGAATTGTGGCATTCTATAGTTCAGGTATAGCGAGATGATCACATTGAACAATTCAGCATCGGCAAGGTGCAATATTGAGCTCGGATTCGCTATCGTGCAGCACAGAATACTCCTCGGGATCGTTGTTTTCCGAGTCCTTCCGGTTTGCATCAATGTGTCCACCATTTTGAAATGTGAGAGAGAGCTTCATGAAGATCTGTCGAATCGAATTACCCGGCGGTGAGATCTGTTTTGCATCGAAGAAAGCAGATGGAACTTTTGATCGGTTGCAGGGTGACCTCTTCTCGGGATTACAGCCCACAGGACAGACCGTTTCAGCGGCGAAGCTCCTCGCACCACTGGATGCTGCTGCAGTGCTTTGCATCGGATTGAATTACCGCAAACACGCTGAGGAAGGCAAGCAGGCAATTCCAGCGCACCCTGTTCTGTTCATGAAGATTCCGACGACAGTTACAAATCCTGGCGATCCGATCGTTCTGCCTCGCAGGTTGCGAAGTGACAAAGTCGACTACGAATGCGAGCTGGCGGTCGTCATTGGTAAGAAGTGCCACAATGTCTCAAAGGCCGACGCATTGAGTTACGTGCTGGGCTATACTTGTGCGAACGATGTGAGTGCTCGCGATTGGCAAATGAACGGCGGTGGCGGTCAGTGGTGTCGAGGAAAGACCTTTGCGACATTCTGTCCGCTGGGGCCTTGCCTGGTGACGACCGATGAAATCCCGGATCCGAATTCGCTGAAGATCCGAACAGTGCTGAATGGCAATGTCATGCAGGACTGGAACACAAATGACATGATTTTTGATGTGCCAACGCTGATTGAGTACCTGAGTGCCAGTACAGTGCTGGCGCCCGGAACAGTGATTCTGACAGGAACTCCGCATGGTGTGGGTTCGGCAAGAACTCCTCCCGTTTTCCTCCAGCCTGGAGATACTGTCACGATTGATATTGAAAAGATTGGGGAACTGACCAATCCTGTTGTCGAAGAGAAGATCTAAGGATAAGAAACCCCTGAGCCTGAGACGCTGGCCGATCCTTTTCCGAATCGGCTAGCGCCTCAGGCTCAGTTTTATGGGTTTGCTGTTCTCGTTTCTGTCGCTGGTGTAGCTTTTCACGTCTTTTGGGGACTTCGTCATGTTGAAGATTCAGAGTCCAAAACTTCAGGGACGACGAGCTATTCTGCAGGCCGGAGCACTGGGACTGACGGGCCTGAATCTAGCGACGCAGAAACGTCTGATCGCGGATGGCACAGCAAAGAAGAACAACAAGAGCGTCATTCTGATTTGGCTTGATGGCGGTCCAAGCCAGTTGGAATCTTATGACCCGAAGCCAGAAGCTCCTGCTGAGTTTCGCGGACCGTTTGGAACCATCCAGACAAGCCTTTCGGGAGTGCACTTTTCTGAGTTGATGTCTCAGCAGGCGAAGTTTGCGGACAAAATGTCGATCATTCGTTCCATGCGTCATGGGACCGGAGATCACTTCGCGGGTGCTCACTGGATGCTGACTGGTCGGTTCGGAGCAACCACGGCTTCAAAAGGAATTCGCTACCCGTCATTGGGTTCCTGCGTCTCCAAATTGAAAGGTGCGAACAAGCCCGGGTTGCCTGCATACGTGGGCCTGCCGTCTGCAGAAAGTGTTTATCTTTATCCAGGTTATCAGGGAGCCGCCTATTTGGGCGGTGAGCATGATCCGTTCGCCGTCAACAACGATATTCGATATCTGCACCATACCTATAAGACAAAAGTTGAAGCACCGACCTGCTTCAAATCGGCGACAGGTCTCGACCAATCTCGAGCTCAGGACCGTAGTCATCTGATGGCCTCGCTGGATCGTCTGCGGCGCGATGTTGACAATACGGGCGTGATGGACGTCATGGATTCTCATCATCAGTCGGCATTGTCGCTCGTCTTCGGCGGAGCGGCGATGGATGCATTCGACATTTCCAAAGAGTCGCCCGCAGTTGCGGAACGCTACGGCAGCACACCATGGGGACAATACACGTTGATGGCTCGCCGACTGGTAGAGTCAGGCGTGTCCTTCGTCACTGTCGACATGCCTCACTGGGATCATCATTCGTCACTGGTCGATGGTCATGCTCCCAATATGCGTGTAATGGACCAGTGCGTCGGAGCTTTGATGACTGACCTGGTCGAGAGAAATTTGTTGGATCAGGTTCTGGTAATTGTCATGGGCGAGTTCGGCAGAACTCCGCGCATCAACGAAGGACAACCGGGAATTCCAATCCCAGGTCGCGATCACTGGGGTGACGCATTTTCGGTTATGCTGGCCGGAGGCGGATTGAAGCAAGGTGTTGTCGTAGGCGCAACCAACTCCAAGGCTGAGTATCCCGTCGAACGAGAAGTCGCGCCTCATGATCTGCTGGCGACGGTTTACCGAGTGCTCGGGATTGATCCGACAGCTCACTTCCTCGATTACTCCGGCCGCCCGGTCGCGCTGGTCGATCGAACTGAAGGCATCAGTGAGTTGCTGTAAGAAGGTTTCTGACGGTTGTGCTGAGAAGGGGTGTGTTCACTCACGATTTAGCCGACTCAAACGCATGCTTTGACAGACGAAACAGAACATGACGTTGCAGTTTGTGACCAGCCGGCACGAGCGGATGATCAAAGTCCTCATCGCGGTTACATGTCATCCCGAGCTTCTGCATCACTCGCTGTGATCGAGTGTTGATCACCGCAGTCATTGAGATGATCTCGGGAAGCCCGATGCGTTCGTATCCAAATCGAAGCACAGCCATCGCGCCTTCGGTGGCAAAACCGTGACCCCAATGCTCGGCCATCAGCCGCCAGCCAATTTCAACACACGGACTAAAGTGCGCATCGAAACGCGGCACCGCCAGTCCGAGTAAACCAGCGAAGCGGGAGATACCCGGAATCTCAACCGCCCAATATCCGAAGCCATGCTCCTGGTGATGATTCATCATGCGAGCCAGCATCGCCTCACAATCGTCCCGAGTGTGAAACGAAGGAAAGAACTCCATCACCCGAGCATCGTTGCTCATCGCTAACAACGGCTCCAGATCTTCCTGTCTCCACGGGCGGAGCAGCAATCGTGACGAGCGAATAGTTTCTGGCCGGTCATTACCTGTCATCGGGATCAACCTTACAGCCTTGTCGCCGCATAGAAACCATGGAGCCCAATGGCCATTGCGCCGGCTGTCAAGAGACTCAGACCGATAATCACCGCGCCGATCCACCGCGTGCGTTTGATCTGCCACCACATAATGATTCCGCTGATGCCCCAGAAGACCATGGCAATCGCCATGGTGTCGACGGCCAGCGACCAGAACGATCGGGCGTTCCATGTCGGCGATTGACCGTGAGACGTATGCATCCGGAGTAAGAAATGACGCAGCGGCATGCCGTCTTCTCCTGTGAAGCGATTGATATCGACATGCCCGTCTTTCAGAACATATGTGATCCGAGCAGGCTGATCATCGACGGTGGCAAGAAAGTTCAGCTTCGTCCATCCAAACGGTTGCGGTTCTTTGCCTTTCAACAGGCCGGCACTGTCCAGCAGGCTGGCCGCTGCTTTCTTTACAGCCTCCTGAGGATCGGGGCTGAGCTTCACATTGCGAATTTCGGGTAGTAGCGTCTCTGGATCTTCATCATTCTTCGGCATCGTGCCGATCCAGCTCTCGTGAGTCACCGGATTGATGTAGACGACGTGTTGAAGTCCATCCTGTTTGACTTCGAAAGAGATCTCGTTGGTGAATTCCGCATGAGCATTCTCAGGGAGCTCAACGCGGGATGAATCGGCGTCTTTCTGAATCGCCTCAACGACCTGGGCCGCCAGTTGATTCGCGTCCGGAAACTCCTTGAGCCCCGCTGCGACTGAAGCCTGCGGATCCACAGGCTGAATCTGCATTCGAGGAAACAAGCCGAGATGATTATACATGGCGCCCGTGATGCCATACATGAGCACCCAGGGCAGCAGGAAAATGCCTGAATACAAATGGATGCGGCGAATGATCAGATTGATTCGTGAGGCCAGTTTCATGGCTCTTCCTGAGTCTGGATTTTCTCGGAGGCGATAGCGGCCGCAAAAGTCGCATCAATGTTTAGTTATCCCGTTGTCGCTGAACACACAAGACGATTCGACTCTGATCTGGTGCCAGATCCGCTCGGCGTTTTGGCTGGCTCAGCGATGGTACGGATTATTGTCTTGTCAGGAATTCCTTCGCCAGTCTTTCTCCCAGCCATACTGTTCCCTCAGCTTCAATCACCAACTGCTCGCGCTGAGGAGGCAGGTCGGTCAGGCGAATGTGGATGATGTTTGGGTCACCGGCAGCGGCCTTGCTCATCATGGCCATGGAGTCAATCTGTTTCACGCTTTCATCGTTGGTCGGTGGCTGCTGACTGACATACCACTTCAGCTCCGGCTGTCCAAGATCGCGACGCAGAGCTGTGATGAGTGACATCACACGCTTCGCTGCTCCTTCTCGAAACGGCCCCCACGACATGTCGTTTTCGCCGACGTGATAGAAGATGCCGGCAAGTTCGACATCGTGACCTCGATCTTTCAACTGCTGAACCGAATCTGTCACGAACTGCAGAAAGTTCGGGTAAAGGTTTCGAGACCTGGCTTCGCTGCCTTCCGGAGTCCAGTCAATAATCTGTGAACCGCTGTGGGTAAACTTGGCAATCGCGATGTTTTCGACACCAGCGGCTTTCAACGTCGATCCGAAGCTGAGCTCAGGGCCAAAGGTATCGTAGAAGCCAAAGGGGCCAAGTGGTTCCCATCCATCGGAGCTCTTGTATCCACCACCGATGCTGTAACGGCACGCGATGGCCGAATCGTCCTGCAGCAGCCCTGCCCTCCCCTCAAGCTTTGCAAGGTCCTGAACGAACGCTCGTTCGCCTTCCATGTTGCGATGCCCCGCCAGAACAAACAACTTCACACGCGACTGCGGTTTGTAAGGCCAGTTCGCCAGCGGCCGCTTTGCCGGTGACCATTCCCCAATGGCCTTCAGGTACGCTTCGGCATAGTTCGCTCCGTGCTCAAGCTGGCCCAGCGTTCCATAGTGATAATGCAGCCCCTCACCGCCGCCGATCTCAACGCCCACATGGTTTGTCGGGACATAATCGACCAGCGGATCTGCCTCAGTGACTTCCTTCTGGCCGAGGCTGATGGCATACATGTGAGGACGCAGGTCCATTCCCCAGATTGTCTTCGTACACAATTCGCCAATGTAAAATCGCAGGTCAGGAGTCTTCAGATCTCGCCGCCAGCACGCGATGAAATTCGTCAGATTCCGGCCGTAGTTGGCCATGTAATCTTCTTCGAACATATCGTTCTCACCCTGATGCCACATGAAGCCCTCAACGCGATACTTGATTCCCTGCCGATCGAGCAGCGCAAGTGACGATCGAATCTGCTCCAACGCGAGCGGATAGAGTTTGAAACCGGATGGCTCGTCCGGACTCCAGTCGCCACCCAGGTGAGTTCCTCCCGCAGCAATCTTAATGATCGCAATCGGCGCCTTGATGCGCCGAGTCACCTCGCGAGCAAAACTCAGCTCTGGCCCCACAACGTTATAGACCGGCCGGAGAGGCTCCCAGCCCTCGGACACCAGCTTGTCTTCACGTCCGAGGCAATACGAAAACCGCACACTCGACTGCGGTTTTTCGAGGCCTACAAACGGAGGAAAGCGATCGATGTCTTCGATCTTCGAATCCGAGCCGACCATATTCGACTGCCCGGCAAAAATGAAGACTCTGACTGTCGTGTCATCATCTCCCCTTGCAGTGCCTGCGCTTGAGTGAAAACAAAGCATGAAAACTGCCACTAAGGACATCGCAAATCGCAGCATGAGACTATCCGCAGGGTCAAACACAGAAGTATTGAATTCGCTGGCATCATTGTGCATGAAATCTCATGCCATGACACATCCATGCTTGCCACTTTAAGGGCTATTCAGCTCAAACTCCGTGGCAAACATCAGTCCCATTGCGCCGCCGCGATCGTCTTTGCCGTTGATGGCGGGCCGGTCAAAGTAGTCCTGTAGGGTCTTTTGCTTGCCAGTGCCGGTACAGACATTGACCAGATCACCGTTAGGGCTCGTGCGTGATTCGATCGCCTGCCAAGCCCGATCAACGTGCGGCTGATAATCATCGCGAGACAGCCAGCCGAGGCGAATTCCGCGTGCCATCGCGAAGCCGATCATGCACGTGCAGGAATATTCATCGTAGCTTTCCGGATGATCAATCACCTGATGCCAGCAGTTTGTTTTGAGATCATGATGAGTCTTCAATGCGGCGATGTGCTTCCGGAATTCTTCCAACAAAGGCTGAAACGCCGGATGATCTTCCGGCCAGTCACTCAATGACAGAGCAAGGCCCAGCGCCGGGAATCCGTTGCCTCGTCCCCACGCGGCCTCACATAACGGAGAATGTCGATACAGCCCATCCTCGCGAAGGCAATATGTTCGCATTGATGCAAAGTGAACGGCGGCTGCGTCAAAGTACCTCCGTTCACCGGTCAGCTTTCCAGTCGTCGCCAAAATTGGGCCGGCCATAAAGACCGCATCACTCATTTCGTTGTGAAATGGCATGACGGCCAACGCTTTTCCTGAATCATCAAAGATCTGATCCGCCGCGATGCGACACAGTGCAATCCATCGTTCACGATCTGCTCCGGAAGATCGTTCTGCCAATGCGGCAAAGAGAAGATGTCCGGCCTGCTCACTACCGGACTTTGGCACTGGCGACTCTTCACCCGTTCGAAATGGCTCCACAATCATGCGAACTTCGGCCGCGTGCTTTTCATCTCCGGTGATCTCCGTCAGCCTCAGCTTTGCCACCAACGGCAGCGCCGGGATGTAGGCAACCTGATCCAGCTTGTGACCGTAGACGTTCGCCAGCTGCTCTGCGACCTCTCGCGGAGTACGAGTCTGGGCGAACGCCGAACTGGTCGAAATCACAACTGCGATCAGCAAAAACAAGGTTGATTGCATGTGAAGCCCGTTTTGATGTGCGAGTTAACAGAAGGAAAATAGACCTGAACGATAGCGGGATGGTTGTTCGCTTGCCCCCATCAGGCGAGCATGGTGCGTGGCAAAGATCGCATAATGCCCAATTGACCCGGAAAAACAGGATTTTGAGAGATTCCACAAGTTGCAACAACTCTCTCCGGTCGTTGCGAAGGATAGCGCCGAGCGTTACTCTATGGCGCTCGTTTTCACGTCCCGGAATGAAGATTCGGCAGACAGATTCCTGTCCGCCTTCGTTCGCCCTTATTCGCGCGGTAAGTGTTGCTCGCGCTCGGAGTACTCAAATGCCCCTGGTTCCTCTTCGTGTTGTTCTGGATCATGCTGCAGAAAACAACTACGGTGTTGCTGCGTTCAATGTTAACAATATGGAGCAGATTCAGTCGATCATGGAGGCTGCTCGCGAAACCGATTCACCGGTGATCGTTCAGGCTTCCCGCGGTGCTCGCTCTTACTCACAGGATAACTACCTGCGTCACCTGATGCTGGCTGCTTCTGAGCTGTATCCGGACCTCCCAATCGTTATGCACCAGGATCATGGCAACAGCCCGGCCACCTGCTACAGCGCGATCAAGTATGGTTTTACTTCCGTGATGATGGACGGCTCGCTGAAGGAAGACGCAGCGACTCCGGCATCCTACGAATACAATGTGAAAGTGACTCGCGAGGTTGTGCTCGTGGCTCACTCCATGGGAGTTTCTGTCGAAGGCGAAATCGGTTGCCTGGGACAGGTTGGGCATGCTCCAGCGACACCAGCAGCCGGTGCTCATGCCCACGATAAGGATCTGGAAAAGGAACCCGGCGATCGCGACTCACACGCCTCCGGCGGCGCTTCGGGCGGCATGGATTCATCGCACCTGACTGATCCTGAAGAAGCTGAACGCTTCGTCGCCGAGACTGGATGCGATGCATTGGCCGTCGCCATCGGCACCAGCCACGGTGCTTACAAGTTCAAGCACAAGCCGACGGGTGAAGTGCTGAAGATGTCTCTGATCGAAGAGATTCATCGTCGCCTCCCGAATACTCACCTGGTCATGCACGGCAGCTCGTCTGTCCCACAGGAACTTCAGGACATCATCCGTCAGTTCGGTGGTCAGATGGAAGAAACCTACGGCGTGCCTGTTGAAGAAATTCAGCGAGGCATCAAGCACGGCGTGCGAAAGATCAACGTCGACACGGACTGCCGTATGGCCATCACCGGTGCGATTCGAAAGATCTTCGCCGAAAAACCACGAGCTTTCGACCCACGCGAATACCTGAAGCCAGCTCGCGACGCCATGAAGCAGGTCTGCATCGCCCGCATGACGGCCTTCGGCCAGGCTGGCAACGCCGCTAAGCTGATGAAGGCCAAGAAGCTTTCGTAGCCCATCGTGGAAGTCACCCGACTCCATTGAGAATGCAGCAAAATTAAACGCTCACGCCCTTCGCATCGCGAATGCCGTGAGCGTTTTTGTTGCGCTGGTCCTCGCTGTTTTTTGGTTGATGCAAAACTCCCCCGCTGGGTGTATTCGGGGCGGAATCACATTCGCGTTCCAACCAGTGTTTGATTGTTATCCGTCAACCGCTGAGCTACGACGGATTGGCCTTAGTATGCGAAGAAGTCTCAAATCGCGTCCTTGATCACGCATTCGATTTGAACGGGCTCCGAGGGTTCGGATGGCATGTCAACTTTCTGACTCAGGGCAGCCTTTGCAGCATCCACGTTGAAAATGAGCTGAGCAAAGAAGTACAGATTGTTGCGCCAGTGAGTCGCATCATGGCCGTGCGAGTCGACGCTCCAGAGATGTGGGATGCCCTGTTCTTTCAGGAAACGCTGAGTCCGCTGGCTGATATTGATGAGTCCATCCTTGTTGCCGCAAGACAGCCAGAGCAGCGTCAGTTGTTCTTTTGCCTTGGTCGCATCAGGAATCAGTTCTCCGGGCATTCTGGTGTTGGGCGCCGAGGAAAAGCCGCCGACCCAGGCGAATGTGTCCAAATGGCTGAGGCCAAAGTTGAGCGACTGACCGCCGCCCATCGACAGTCCTGCGAGTGCTCGATGTTCACGATCGGCCTGGACCGAGTATCGAGCTTCAATTGCCGGAATCACATCGTCCAGAAGATCTCGTTCGAAGGCACCAAACGCCGGAGCCGATTGAAAGACGTTGCCTTCCGCTCGATCATTCTTCTGAGCACGTCCATTTGGCATCACGACGATCATTGGAACCGCCTTGCGGTCCGCGATCAGGTTGTCGAACAGCATGTCCGGGGTCGCGAAACGCTGCCATTCCGTTTCATCGCCGCCAATCCCATGCAGCAGATAGAGCACCGGATACCTTTTCTCTGCGGAATAACTCGGAGGCGTATAGACGTTCATCTTTCGCTTTGTGCCAACCGTCTTCGATTCGTACTCAATCATCTCCAGCTTGCCATGAGCAATGGCATATCGCTTTGCGACGATACGATCATCGGGATCCGGATAGATTTGTTTGTCATCCGGTCCTAGTTCAATCGGCCCGCCAAGCCCGCCAAGCCCGACAAGGCCTCGTCGTCCTTGCTGAAGACGATTCTGGTTCGGTGCGTTGTTGGGACGCGCTGATTCCTCAGTCGCCTTGTCAGCTCCTGCCTTCGTTTCATCCTGAGCCTGCAAGTTCAACTGCATGAAAAGCAGTACTGCCAGAAAAATCATGCATCGCATAATACGCTCCTTGAAAAGGGGATCTGGAACCCGGTGGGACTTTGAATTGTTGTAGGACGGCTTTTCAGGCCGTCGTTGCTGTAAGAACTGGCTGCTTTCAACGCCCTGAAAAAGGTCGTCCTAAACTTCATCAGCAGTTTTGACTACGTTGGTCACGCTTTCCGTGAGTGACTCCGTCATTCGCTGCAGCAGAGACAGGAGCGTGCGAGACTCACTGGCACTAAGTGATTCCGCCATTTGATCTCGAATCTCCTGCCCGGCATCAAACGCCTGCTGATAAGTTCGAACACCCACTTTTGTCAGTCTTACCGTGCGTGCCCGCGCATCGGTTGGATGAGCTTCACGCGTCACAAGCCCCTGCTTTTCCAGCAGCACGAGCATCGCACGAACCGTACTGGGATCCGACGGCATCCGAGCTGCAAGTTCCCGCTGAGTCATCGCCTGACTCCGAGCGAGAGTTGCCAGAAGGACAAACTGATCAGCCGTGATTCCATACTCCGCAAAAACCGCATCAGATCGACGATGCAGAGTCAGATAGGCCGTTCGCAGTACCAGCGGAAGTTCATCTTTCGGTGTCATTGATCTCAGATTCCGTCTGCTAAATCGTACGTATACGCACGAAGTTAGCGACTGTTGTCGGAGTGTCAAGCGATGGGTGTTCTGGGTGCCCACGGCACGTGTGTGAATTGTGGACGTTGCTCGTTGCCGACGAGGACGTCTTAGCGTGTCTCGTACTGTATGCAGCTGATTTGTTGATTCCAAAGAGCGTCAGGGCGAAGCCATTGGGAGCGTGATGCTGAGCATTTCGAGGCGAGATATCGCCTCGAAAAATCCAGCGATGTGCAACGATGTGTGGCTCACCGAGTCCAAACTCAACACACTATTTAGCTGCCGCTGACAATTGATTGAACTCATCCTCGGTAATCCTGCCATCATTGTCGGCGTCCATTTTGGCGAAATGAGTTTCTATGGAGTCCTTGTTCTTTGCAGTGGCGGTGGCGACGAATTCGGCGCGATCGATCGAGCCGTCATGGTTCTGGTCGCGAGCCAGGAAGCGGTGCGATGTTGATTTTGATTGGGAATTCTTCGCTGTTGGGCGAGGTTCTGCATCGGAATTTGGCTTGGGTTCCGGCATCGTGGCAAGAATCTCAGCGAAGTATTTTCGAGCAGCCACGACTTCGGGATCCGTAGAAGTCGTCACCTCCTGGTATCGAGAGCCATCGCGGCTGTCGCCACAATCGAAGAAGCGTTCACCTTTGCCCGCTTTGTCGATCTCAAGCAGCCAGCGCGAGTCGCGGAGAACTCGACCGTCGTCGAGGTGGCTGTAGATCCAGTCGCGATGCGATTTCTTCTCGCCGCGAAGTACAGGCACGAGGCTGTGACCATCAAAAGGAATATCTTTCGGCAGTTCTGCGCCGGAGATCTCGGCCAGTGTTGGCATGATGTCTGTGAGGTCGGCTACGGCTCGTGAAACCAAGCCCCGCTTAACGCTGGGGCCGCGAATGATGCAGGGAACTCGAGCACCCAGTTCAGTCAATGTTCCTTTGCCATCGCTGCCTGTGCCATTGTCGCCGATGAAGATCACGTACGTGTTCTCGTCGAGCCCCTCGGCCTTTAGTCCATCAAGAAGCTTGCCCATCAGATGATCGAGGTACTCTAGATTAGACTTGAATCCGGCTGGCCAGCGCTGACCAGGATTGTTCGCATCGGGTGTTTCCAGATGCGGCCCGTGAGTCAGGACAGACGTGTAGTAGACAAAGAACGGTTTCGTCTTGTTTCGTTTCGCAAAGTCAATCACGAAATCGTTGAACATGTTCGGGCCATAGTCCTCTGGCGTTGTCGGAAGGTACTCGCCGTTTCGAATCAGGCTGGGATGCCAGAAACGACTGGCCTTTCCGCCATTTTCCTTCCCAGGATGTTTCACGCCTTCCGGCAAATTATGATCGTACGCCCACATCAGATATTCATCGAACCCGGTGTCTCTCACGAGCGTCGGAAGCTTTCCACTGAGCTGCCACTTGCCCGCCTGCGCCGTTACGTAGCCTCGTGTTTTCATCAGATCGGCATGAGTGAAATGATGGCCGATGTCAGCCTTTGGAGAATCAGCGGGCGGCTTAAAGGCCGGGTTTTGCATTCCCAGAAATCCGTTGTGAAAGCCATACTGGCCAGTCATCAGGCAGACTCGAGTTGGAGTACACAGTGGCATGGCGTAAAACGTTTCGAAACGTGTTCCCTCTGCTGCCATGCGATCCAGATTGGGAGTTTGATGCCTCTGGCTGCCGTAGCAAGACAGTTCCTTCGCACCCAGATCATCGGCGAGGATCAAAATCACATTCGGAGTAGTCTCTGCTCCTGCAAGCACTACGCATTGCATCGCTACGATTATCAGAATGATGTGTTTCATAATGAGCCTTTTCGAGTGACTTGAGCTTGTTGAGCACAGGATACCAGCCGTCGACTCCTGTTTCCTTTGACTTGCATATCACTGTCTGCGGTCATTCAATGGGCTGACACGTATCAATTGAACATTTCTGGAGTTTCCGCAACGATGATCGGCATGTATCCCGAATATTTTGAAACTCACTTTGATCCCGCCGGTTACGATGGTCCATGGCCGCGTCAGTTTGCGATTATCACGGGCTACGCCACAACCGGTGAAAAATGGACATCAGAAGCCAATGCAAATGCGGACCTTGAGTTGCACGCCGAACTGGCCCGGCGAGGCGTCTGGATTCAGCGAGTCATTGGATACTCACCACGGACCGGGCATGCAGAACCGGGATGGGCCGCTGAGTTATCTTTTTCAGAGGCATGCGATCTCGGGTACCAGTTCCGACAAGACGCACTTTATTTTATTCGGGACGACCAACTTTTTGTTTCACGCTGCGATTCGCGGCGAGAGGAAATACTCGTTGGCTCATTTCGCAAACGTCTGCGTTTCTGAAGCCGCCTGATCCCAAGTGGATCAGTGATGGTCCGTTGACTCTGGAGCTGAAGTTGACACAGGCTTTGGCTCGCCGAAAATGAGACTACCGAGCCGCTCCAGCAAGAAGTAGAACACAGGAGTCAGAAAGACTCCGAAGATTGTGACCCCCAGCATACCGGAGAATACAGCAATCCCCAATGTTCTACGCATCTCGGCCCCTGCCCCATGCGCGATGGCCAATGGAACGACACCCAGAATAAAGGCGAACGACGTCATCAGAATTGGACGAAGTCGCATTCGGCAGGCCTCTACCGTAGCATCGAAGGCTGTCGCTCCAGCCGCCCGTTTTTCCTTGGCAAACTCGACGATCAGAATCGCATTCTTGCTGGCGAGTCCCACAAGTACGACAAGACCGGTCTGCACAAAGATGTTGATGTCCAGATGAGCCCAAGCCACACCGATCACTGAGCATAGCAGACACATCGGCACGACAAGAATAACGGCGAACGGCAAGCGGAGACTTTCATACTGTGCGGCCAGAAGCAGATACACCAGGACAACGGCCAGAGCGAACACGACTATTGCCGTGTTGCCAGCTCGAATCTGCAACAGTGTCAGTTCAGTCCATAAAGAGGTCATCCCTGGCGGTAGTTCTGTGGCGGCCAGATTGTCGACCGTGGAAATCATCTGCCCGGAACTCACACCGGGCAACGTACCTCCGTTAATCGTCGCTGCGACAACTCCGTTATAGCGAGTGATCAAACCTGGACCTGCGATGTCGCGGACCTCGGCGATGCTGGCCAGCGGAACCATATCTCGCATTAGGTTTCGCACTTTAAGCTTTCGGACGTCGTCCGCCGTTAATCGAAACGCTGGATCGGCCTGAAGATTGACCTGCCAGGTACGACCAAAACGATTGAAGTCGTTGGCATAGAAGCCACCAAGATAGACCTGAAGAGTCAGGAAGACATCGTTCAGTGGAACGCCCAGCGACTTACACTTTTCTCGATCGACCTCGACAAACATCTGAGGGGTATTCGCACGGAAGGCGTTGAAAAGACCGGCCAATCCGGGCCGCTGATTTCCCTGAGCGGCAAAGGTATCGGCCGCATCCTGCAGTCCACCGAAGCCGGTGCCGGAACGATCCTGAATCATCACTTTGAAACCGCCGGCATTGCCGAGACCATCGACAGCCGGTGGTCCAAACACGGCGACAGCGGCATCCTGAATACTTTGAAACGCGGCTGCTCGCAGTTGCTGA
>Ga0255094_1000019_pt1 | contig 108250 bp, 104 predicted proteins | sample Colum_Law_RepB_8_2_FD_188434 | JGI IMG/M metagenome (GOLD analysis project Ga0255094, IMG submission 188434) | Freshwater microbial communities from Columbia River, Oregon, United States - Colum_Law_RepB_8d | ecosystem: Environmental > Aquatic > Freshwater > River | place: USA: Oregon...
AGAATAACGCCGTCGAACTCTTCGTAGCCACGGTTCAGTGCGCCGGTGAGCACGGCCTGCCGCTCGGCGGCCGTCATCGGGCCTGTGCCGCTGTCCCCAAGGCCGCCCGGAAGCGTGTCAAGACTGTAGCCGCCACCTGCGCTGCCGGCGGCAGCACTCCCGCCCGCACCTGACGATGTGCCCTGTCCTGTCTGCCCGCCGGCACTGTCCCGTTGCCCACTGCCAACGCCCGCCGTCTGCGCTCCCGCCGCACCCTGACTCCCTGCAGTGGCAGGCATCACGCTGCCGGCAGCGGTCTGGGCACTGCCCGAGGACGACGCACTTGAGGTAGCAGACGGGCTGCCTGCTGCAGAGTCCCGACCAGAAGGACTTGGCGTGGACGGACTGCCACTGCGTCCTGCGGACGAAGAGGGACTGGAAGGCGTGGCCCTGCTTGAACTGGAACTGGAGCTTGAACTGGAGCTTGAACTGGAACTCGAGCTGCTCTGCGAAGACGGCGACGGCATGGAGGCCGACGGCGAAGACGACGAGGACGAGGACGAGCTGGATGGCATGGAAGGCATGGAGCTCTGCGACGACTGCTGCTGACTGGTCGACTCACACCCAGCCAGCACCAGCGCGATGGCTCCGGCCAGCAACCATTGTTTCGACATTGCTCTGTTCATGATGTCCTGCCTCTGAAAATGCCCTGTTTCAAGGTGCCTGACCGTTGTGGCCAATCAGTACCAGAAATGTATTCTGTAGCGTTCGTCGAGCGACTCCACTGTGCGACCTTCCACGACGCGGGGGCGCGCCATCATGCCGCGCAGGGCACTGATGATCTGCAGATCGACGCGCCGCAGATCGGCGGGCTCCTGCGCCAGTATCTCGAAATTCATCATGCGGCCGTACTTGCTGACATCAAAGGCGATGTCCACATGTCCGATGCGTGCGCCCGAGTCTGCATTCAGGCCCAGCGCCTCCTTCTTTTCAGCGTCGAAACTGGAGAATGCCGGCAGAAATACAATTTCTCCGAATATCTGCTGAGTCAGTGTGCTGCCTTCCGGCTCTGCCATCAGCTCATCCCACGTTTCCTTGTAGACCCGCATCGCCGCCTGTCGCCTGTCGCGCAACAGATACCAGTCCCCCAGATCAGCCCGCGCCTGGGCAAGCATCATACGCGCTTCCGGCGTATCCGGGCGTCTTTCGTCTGCGTAGTAAGCGACAATTCTGGCCAGTGCAGCCTCGCCGCTGCCTCCGCCCTGCGGCCGGGTTGACCGTCCTGCAAACTCGGACACCATGCGCATGTTCGGATTCGCGACAGTGCCTGCATTGGTGCCAGGCAGTGCATAACGCGTCATCATGTCCGACGCGCTGACCACGTTGCGCAGCAAGGGCAGGTAGCGCGGATCACGCGGCCCGAAGTGCGCCATCACCGTGTCCGCCGCCGCGCGATAGAGCAGGAAGGTCTGCATCAGCCGCAAAGTCGGGTCAGGATCGATCCCCCGATAAAACGAGGTGACATTCCAGCGCGCCATGTCTTCGAAAACGGCAATCATGCGCGGGTCATTCACACCGAAGGCCTTGGTCTGGACATAGAACGCATACTGCTGTTGCTGGTCTGCATCCTTCCACTGGCCAAGTGCAACATGCCCGTCCACAACCCTCTCTACCAGCGGTACCTGCTGCGGGCTGAACAGACCAAAGTTCACGCGGTTGATGTGCACCGCCCGGTCAAACACCTTGATGGCCTGTTCGTACTGCCCCTGCTGCTGCAGCAAGCCCCCCAGCGTCTCCAGTTCCTGCGCCACGTCCTGACTCCAGGCGCCCCCTTCATATTCAAGTTCTTCCAGGGCCTGCTCGTAACTGCCGATATCCTGCATACGTTGCAGATAAACCTGCTGCTGCGGCGAGAGCTCGGCAAAGACCGGCGGCGTGTTCACCACTTCCGGCACTGGCGCGGGCTGCATGAAGGCGCTGATCATTGCTGTCGCGTCGTCTTCCTGCAGACGGCTCAGCGCAATAGGGGGTTCGAGATGCAGAATCTCGACCTGGGGAAGCGCTTCATCCAGGTCGCCCTCGGCTGCCGCAGCGGCCATGACCGTACTCAGATCGGTTCTGACATCGCGAGCGTCCTGCGCCTGCACACCACCCGCTGCACTGCTGAGAAGCAGTCCAGCGAACACCAGAGAATTATGTCTTCCTGAAAGTTTCACGGTTCAATCCTGACGTCTCAAGGGAGTGTTGGATTATCGTCGGAAGCTCTGCTTCCCGTTCAACGCATGATGCCAGCTTCTGGTTTACCGACCTGTTGCGCGAGAACTGTGTTCAAGAGACCCTTGCTGCACGAATCCGCGTTCAGGGGACTACTCAAGCGGGTGCTCGCACACTATATTGCCACCGGCCCACGCACTTCTTATACACCGGGCCTCAGAGGCTGTAAACACGCGGCCTGCGCACCAAAATACCGCATTTTCATTACCATCCAGCGAAATCCCGGAACTCCCATGCCAGAACTGCCGGAAGTAGAAACCACATTGCGCGGTATCACCCCGCACGTGCTTGGACAACAGATTCGTGCCGTCGTTGTACGCAATGCGCAATTGCGTTGGCCGGTGCCTGAGACCTTGCGCCGGGAACTCCCCGACCGCCACATCGAGCGCATGGAAAGGCGAGGCAAGTACCTGTTGTTGTTCGCGGGCGACGCCTGCCTTCTGGTGCACCTGGGGATGTCCGGCAGCCTTCGCATTACCTCGGCATACGAACCAATCCTCAAGCACGATCACATCGACATCCATCTCGGCAATGACCGGACTCTGCGTTATGCAGACCCGCGGCGCTTTGGCTGCATGCTCTGGCTCAAGGGCGACCCGTTCCAGCACCCATTGCTGAAGTCACTCGGGCCCGAGCCCTTGAGCGAGGAGTTCACAGGTGCGACCCTTTTCGACGGCTCGCGCGGACGCAAGGTGCCGGTAAAGGCCTTCATCATGGACAGTCACGTAGTAGTGGGGGTGGGGAACATCTACGCCAATGAGGCGTTGTTCATGGCGGGCATCCGGCCTGATCGGGCGGCGGGGCGCATTGCAGCCGCTCGTTATGACACGCTGGCAGACTGCATCAGAGAGATTCTGGGGCGCGCCATCGCCATGGGGGGCACGACCCTGCGCGACTTTGTGGGCGGCGACGGCAAACCTGGCTACTTCAAACAGTCACTGCATGTGTATGGCCGCGGTGGCCAGGCCTGTGGTCGCTGCACAGGCCACCTCACTGAGATCCGGCTCGGCCAGCGCAGCACGGTTTACTGTGCCATCTGCCAACGCTGAAGCAGCGCCTGTCTGACGCCTATTCGATGCCGCCATGGCCCATCATGGCCCGAGCCACGACAGGGTGAACGAACTTGGAGATGTCGCCGCCGTAGTATGCAATTTCCCGCACCAGCGTCGACGAGATATAGGACAGATGTTCGGCTGGCGCCAGAAACACAGTCTCGATGTCCGGCTCCAGCACGCGGTTCATGCCTACCAGCTGGAATTCGTATTCGAAGTCGGCCACCGTGCGCAGTCCGCGCAGAATGATGTTGGCCCCGCGTTGCTTGACGAACTCCGTCAGCAGAGTATCGAAAGAACAGACTTCCACATTCGGCACATGTGCCAGCACCTGTGACGCCAGTTCTACCCGGGTCTGGGCGGACAGGGTAGTCGTCTTCTGACGATTGATGCCAACCGCCACGATGATGTGGTCGAACATGCGGGAGGCGCGCTCCACCAGATCTGTATGGCCGTTGGTGATCGGATTGAACGTGCCTGGATAGACGGCAATCTTCATGAATCTTTCCCTCGTCGGCTGGAGGACTGCGTCCGTCTGCCGGTGTTCCTGTGATGATACCCGGTGCGCGTCGATGGCGGCGCGTCGTTCTGGCCGGGGCCATTCTAGTCAATGCACCCCGGCACCTCAATCAAACTGCCGTATGGCCTCCAGAATGCGGCGCTCCAGCCACAACGAGTCACTGGCACTGGTAAAACCCACATGGCCGCCGGCCTCCGTCAGCAACAATTTCATGCGTTCGGGCAGCGCTGTGTGATCAGGCAGAGACCGCGCGGGAATGATCGGATCATTGCGACTCTGGATCAGCAGGGCAGGCACCTTGATTGCACTCAGCACACTGCCGCTGCTGCAACGCGCATAGTAGTCAGGTGCGTCGGCAAAGCCATGGAGGGGCGCCGTCACCTGGTCATCGAATTCCCACAGAGTTTGCAGGCGCCGCAGGTCGCCCAGTTGCGCCAGTTTTTCCACCTCCTGGTGCCATCCCTTGTGGCGAAACCAGGCCCGCTTGGCCTCGACATCACGCACCAGCCGACCGCGAAAATAACGACCGTAGAACGCACTCATTCCACTATTGAGAGCCTCGGAGCAATACGCCAGAGAGAATGGCGTGGAGACCGCAACGCCTCCGAGCACGCTGTGGGAGGACCCAAGCTGCGCCAGCCAGTTGAGCAGCACATTGCCCCCCAGTGAGAATCCGACGAAGGCGAATGGCCGGTCTCCCACTTCTCTGCGCACAGCGTGATAGACCTCTTCTACGTCATCGCTGCAGCCCGAATGGTAAGCCCGTGCCAGCCGGTTGATTTCGCCGCTGCACCCGCGGAAATTCATCGCCACGCTGGTATAGCCCTGTTGCTGAAGCAGGCGCTGCAGGGACTGGATATAGGGGGAGCCGGAGGAACCACACAGGCCGTGCAACAGGAAGACCACCGGCCGCCGCTGGTCGCCCGGGCCGTCCACCCAGTCTACGTCGATGAAGTCACCATCGCTCAGCTCGACGCGCTGACGGCGCTGATGGAGCTTGTTGCCCGGGACAAAGCGTCGCCAGAGGGTCTGCGTGTGTCCGTCGGGCAGCCACCAGGGCGACTTGAATTCCGAGGCGATCATGGTGAAAGAGGCTCGGGCGGGCGCCGCTGATACAGTCCGTAATGCACCTTGCCGGCCTGCCGAGACTTGAGCACGGACCAGTTCTGTGGCAGAGGCAGGGCCGCAAGGCTTTGCGCAGATTCCAGATAGAGCAGCGCATTGTCGCGCAGCAGTCCGCTGGCTTCGAGGGCAGTGGCGCTGCGCACCAGCAGATCGCCGGCAAAGGGCGGATCGAGGAAGACCAGACCGTAACGGGGTGGTGGCGTCTGCCTCTGCAGCCAGCGCAGGGAGTCTTCGCACACCACCTCGCCGCCCTCGGCCCTCAGCAGGTCCAGGTTGTGGCGGATGGCTGAGGCGGCGGCACTGGCACTGTCGACGAAGGTGACGTGGCGGGCGCCACGGGACAGGGCTTCCATTCCGCAGGCGCCACTGCCGGCAAACAAGTCCAGGCAGTCCTCGCGGGCAATGCGTTCCTGCAACCAGTTGAACAGGGTTTCCCGAATGCGATCGGCGGTCGGACGGAGCCCTTCGACATCGGGGAATGCAAGCCGGCGACTGCGCCAATGGCCTGCAATGATGCGCAGCGTGTTGGTGGATCTGGCCCTGGGGCTGTTCATGCGGATGCTTGCTTCCGGGCGTGAATCGCCGGCTCGGTGTTTAAGAATCGGCGGAGATGGTAGCATAGCCTGCCTTTCACGCGTGTCGGAAGAAGAAGTCCAGCCATGTTCAGTTTCATGAAGAAGAAGGTCGAGACAGCGCCGGAATCAGCGCCGGAATCAGCGCCGCAGACCAGCACAGAAACTCCTGCGCCTGCCGAGGAGTCCGGCGGCGGGTTGTTTGCGCGCCTGCGCCAGAGTCTGAGCAAGACCCGCACGGCACTGGCGGATTCTCTCAGCTCCTTGATCCTTGGCCGCAAAACCATCGACCAGGCGCTGCTCGACGACATCGAGACGCAGTTGCTGACCGCCGACATGGGGCTGCCCGCCACCGAACACATCGTCAAGGCGCTGGTGCAGAAGCTCGACCGCAAGCAACTCGGCAGCCCCGAGGCGCTGCTGGAAAGCCTCAAGGAAGAACTCACGGCACTGCTGGCTCCCTGTGAAGTGCCTTTGGAGATTCCCGTCACGGAAGGTCCCTTTGTGATTCTGGTGGTCGGTGTGAACGGTGCAGGCAAGACCACCACCATCGGCAAGCTCGCCAGACGCCTGCAGAAAGATGGCAAGAAACTGGTACTGGCGGCGGGCGACACCTTCCGCGCCGCTGCAGTCGAACAACTGAAGGTCTGGGGCGAGCGTCATCAGATTCCCGTCGTGTCCCAGCCCACCGGTTCGGACAGCGCCTCAGTCATCTTCGACGCCTACCAGTCCGCCAAGGCCCGGGGTGCCGATGTGCTGATCGCTGACACGGCGGGGCGTCTGCATACCAAGGACAATCTGATGCAGGAACTGGAGAAGATTGCCCGCGTTCTCAAGAAGCTGGACCCGGCACTCCCCCATGAGACTCTGTTGGTACTTGATGCCACGACCGGGCAGAACTCCCTGAACCAGGCCCGCAGCTTTCACAAATCGGTCAATGTCACCGGCATCGCGCTGACCAAACTCGATGGCACCGCCAAGGGCGGCATGGTGTTCGCGATTGCGAAGGAGCTGGCGCTGCCGATCCGCTTCATCGGCGTTGGCGAGAAAGCCGAAGATCTTCGACCCTTCGAGGCCCGCGAATTCGTGGATGCCTTGTTCACCAACCCCTGAGCGTCCCGATGCTGCAGCAGGTTCGCGCATGATCACGTTCGACAATGTCAGCAAGCGCTACCCCGGAGGCCACCAGGCCCTGAACCAGGTCAGCTTCGAGCTCGAAGATGGCGAGATGGCGTTCCTGACCGGTCGCTCCGGCGCCGGCAAGAGCACCCTGCTCAAGCTGCTGATGGTGATGGAGAAGCCCAGCCAGGGGCAGATCGTGGTGGACGGCAAGAGCCTTGGCCGCCTGCCGCGCCAGCAGATCCCCTTCTACCGCCGCCGCATCGGCGTGGTGTTTCAGGATCACCAGCTGCTGTTCGACCGCTCCGTGTTCGAGAATGTCGCCCTGCCTCTGCAGATCGAGGGCTATCCGAAGCATGAGGCCGACCGCCGCGTGCGTGCAGCGCTGGACAAGGTTGGTCTGCTGAAGAAAGAGAAAATGAACCCTCTGATGCTGTCGGGCGGCGAACAGCAACGCATCGGCATTGCCCGCGCCGTCGTGAACCGGCCCCGCATCCTGCTTGCCGACGAACCCACCGGCAACCTCGACCCCGAGCTGGCCGCGGAGATCATGCACCTGTTCGAGCAGTTCAATCAGGTGGGTGTAAGCATGCTCATCGCCAGTCACGACCTCTCGCTGATCACCCGGCTGCAACACCGCATTCTCACCCTTGACCAGGGCGAACTTGTTCAGGACGCATGGCAAAGCGCCCTGCCGACACGGCACGAGCCACACGAGAGGTCGCGGGATTGAACAAGCCAAAACGCGCCGCCGGCGCCGCACAGCATCGCATTACCGCCCGAGGGGCCATGCAGTCCGCATGGCAGACCCATTGGCGGACCGCCCGCGAAAGTCTGGCCAGGCTGCTGCGAACACCCGGCGCGACAGCCATGACGGTAGCCGTGATCGGCATCGCGCTGCTGCTGCCCTCCGGCCTGCTGGTAACCATGGACAATCTGCGCACGCTCAGCGGCAGTCTGGGCGGCGTCAGCCAGATTTCCCTATATCTGCAAGACGGAGTGAGTCAGGTCGAGGCCGAAGCGCTGAGCGCACAACTGCTGGCCAGAGACGACATCGAGCTGGCCCGCTATGTGTCCCCCGAAGAAGGCGCAGCCGATTTCGTCCGTTACTCGGGGCTCGGCGACATCCTCAGCGCTCTGGAAGAGAATCCGCTGCCGGGCGTCATTGTGCTCACCCCCGCCATGCTCGACTCTCCTGCGGCGGCCGCCCTGCAGCAGGAGCTCACCGCACAGCCAGGCGTGGATTCGGTGCAGATTGACCTTGAGTGGGTAGAGCGCCTGGAGCGCATACTGACGCTGGCCGGACGAGCGTCCACAGGGCTGCTACTGATCCTGTCACTCGCTGTGCTGTTCATCACAGGCAACACCATTCGCCTGGCAATCGAAGGGCGCCGGGCGGAGATCGTTGTGGTCAAGCTGGTGGGGGGCACTGACAGTGATGTTGCACTACCCTTCCTTTATTGTGGCGCCCTGTATGGGCTGTCCGGCGGGCTGGCGGCCTGGGTGTTGCTCATGCTGGGGCTGCTGTCTCTGCAGGGCCCGGCCAACGAGTTGCTGCGTTTTTACGGCAGCGATCTGGTCATCGCCGGCCCGGGCGCCGGATCAACGATTCTTCTGATTGCCGGCGGAACCCTGCTTGGCTGGGCTGGTGCATTCATTTCGGTGAAGCAGCACCTCTCTGCCATCGAACCACGCTGAACAGCATCAGCGCGTCAATCACGGTCATGCATGGAATCAAATTGCCGGATGTGAAAAAGGCGCTCACAGTGGGGTTGAAATATCTGAACATACCCCAATCAAGGGCCTTTACATGCTGAACGCAGTGTCTGGCCGGCCCCCACCCGGTTCGGTAGCCAGATCGAAAGAAGCAGTGCTAGAATCAAATTGTAATGGTTGAAATCGCGGTAGCTCTGGTGTTTTTGCTGGTCGCAGGGTTCAATCAACGCAGGTCACACATGAGAGTCAAAGGCTGATTATGAGTTACGGAAAAAGTTTGCAGGTTATGGGCCCCGTTGTTCCGGGTCGTGATTTGGCGGCTTACATTGCGTCCGTGAACAGTATTGCTGTTCTCACTCCTGAGCAGGAGCGGGATCTGGCCAATCAGTACTTTTATGAGAACAACGTGGATGCCGCCCGCCAGCTGGTGCTCGCTCACCTGCGCTTCGTGGTGCATCTGGCAAAAAGCTATTCCGGCTACGGCCTGTCTCAGGCAGACCTGATTCAGGAAGGCAACGTGGGCCTGATGAAGGCCGTGAAACGCTTCAATCCCGAGGTGGGTGTACGGCTGGTGTCCTTTGCAGTGCACTGGATCAAGGCCGAAATGCACGAGTTCATCCTGCGCAACTGGCGCATTGTGAAAATCGCCACCACCAAGGCACAGCGCAAACTATTCTTCAATCTTCGCAGCTCCAAGAAAAGCCTGGGCTGGCTGACCAATGACGAAGCACAGGCCATGGCCGAAGAACTCGGAGTCGATGCCAAAGTGGTCCGCCAGATGGAAGGCCGCATGAGCTCCTACGATATGGCCTTCGACGCTGATCCGGACGCCGACGATGACGTCGCCTACAAGTCCCCTGCCTACTTCCTGGAAGACGATGCCTCTGACATGGCGGAGTCCATCGAAGCTGCCGAGTGGGAAGAGACCAAGAACAACAGTCTCTACCTGGCCATGGGTGAACTGGATGAGCGCAGCCGGGACATCATCACCAGCCGCTGGCTGGCTGACGAAAAGGCTACCCTGCATGAACTCGCGGCAAAGTATCAGGTATCCGCTGAGCGCATCAGACAGCTGGAAAAGAACGCGATGGACAAGGTCAAGGCGATGATAGCCGCCTGATCATGGCCTGCTCCGAAAAAGCCGCTGAGGGTTTTGTCCTGGCGGCTTTTTCATTTCTGGAATCCGGCACCGATCCGGACAGAGGACTGACATGAACAATCTGTTTCTGGTACTCGCAGGGGTCAACGGCTTTATCGCCGTCTCTCTCGGAGCATTCGCCGCACATGGCCTGAAGAGCATGCTGGGACCGGACCTGCTGGCCACTTTCCAGACCGGGGTGCAGTACCACATGTACCACTCGCTGGCCCTGCTGGCAGTTGGCATTCTGGTGCTGCAGTTCCCGGCACAGACGGGGCTGCGAATTGCCGGCTTCCTCTTCCTTGCCGGCATCATCATTTTCTCGGGGAGCTTGTATGTCCTCGCACTGAGCGGCATCCGCTGGCTGGGCGCCATCACACCCATTGGCGGCGTGGCATTTCTGGCAGGCTGGGCATTGCTGGCGTGGTCAATGTTGAGAGCGCAGGCCTGAGGACTCTCCATGCAGATTCTGGTCAACGGCAAGGACACGGCAGTGCCTGAGGGCAGCACTCTGCAGGATCTGCTGATCCAGCTCGGACTTGGCGAGTCCAGGCTGGCGCTGGAATGCAATCAGATCATCGTGCCGCGCAGCCAGCACGCTTTGCAGATTCTGCAGAACGGCGACACGGTTGAGATCGTCCACGCCATCGGCGGCGGCTGAGCATCAGCCTGCTCCCTACCCTTGAACAAGCACAGGTTACTTCATGACAACACAGGACTCCCCGCTCGTCATCGCAGGCAAAGCCTACGCGTCGCGCCTCATCATCGGCAGCGGCAAGTACCAGAGTTTCCAGCAGAACCTTGATGCGCTGGTCGCCAGCGGCGCTGAGATGATCACCGTGGCCATCCGGCGCGTGAATCTTGGGCAGAACCGCGACGAACCCAGCCTGCTGGAAGTGATCTCTCCCACGCAATACACCATCCTCCCGAACACTGCAGGCTGCTACAACGCTGCCGACGCAGTGCGTACCTGCCGCATGGCACGTGAACTGCTTGATGGCCACAAGCTGGTGAAGCTGGAAGTGCTGGGCGACCAGAAGACGCTTTATCCCAACGTCACCGAAACCTTGATCGCCGCAGAAGAGCTGGTAAAGGACGGGTTCGACGTGATGGTCTACACCAGTGATGATCCTCTGATCGCGAAACGCCTCGAAGAACTGGGCTGCGTGGCGGTCATGCCGCTGGGGGCGCCGATCGGTTCCGGACTGGGCATTCGCAATCCCTACAACATCCGCATGATTCTGGAGAATGCCACGGTGCCAATCATTGTGGACGCAGGGGTGGGCACTGCGTCGGATGCCGCCATCGCCATGGAGCTCGGCTGCCACGGTGTGCTGATGAACACCGCCATCGCGGAAGCGCGCAATCCTGTACTGATGGCCTCGGCAATGAAGAAGGCCGTTGAAAGTGGCCGCGAAGCCTTCCTGGCCGGGCGCATGCCTCGCCGACTGTATGCGAGTGCGTCGTCACCCATCGACGGTACCTTTTTCTGAGCAAGCCTGGCACGCCTGGCGACCCTACCACTCAATGGCCCGACCCCATGTCTGATTTGAAAGTGACTCCCGAAACTTCCGCGCTGGATGAGCAATCATCCGGTGAGGCCGTCGCGCATCTGCGCACCATCCGCAGCTATGTCATTCGCGGGGGGCGGCTGACCCCTTCGCAGCAGAATGCCCTCGAGAAATTCTGGCCGCTGTTCGGCGTGAACGATGTTGCCGCCCCGTTCGATGCCACGGCTCGCTTCGGGCGGCAGGCGCCACTGGTGCTGGAGATCGGTTTCGGAATGGGCGATTCGCTGCTGGCCATGGCACGCAACAATCCCCAGAAAGACTTCATCGGTATCGAAGTGCACAAGCCTGGCGTTGGCCGCCTGCTGCACGAAATCAACGCGCTCGGTCTGCACAATCTGCGGGTGTACTGCCACGACGCGAAAGAGATATTGCGTGACTGCATCGCCGACGAAGCATTGTCCTGCGTGCAGATTTTCTTCCCCGATCCCTGGCACAAGAAGAAGCACAACAAGCGCCGGCTGGTACAGGCAGAATTCATGGAACAGCTGCGCCCGAAACTCGCCATTGGCGGCAGCGTGCATATGGCTACCGACTGGGAGCCCTATGCAGCACACATGATGGCGGTGATGAGCGCACTGCCTGACTACCGCAACAGCGCGGGAGCGGGTCAGTACGCCGGGGTAACCGACCGCCCCCTCACCAAGTTCGAAAAGCGCGGGCAGCGGCTGGGCCATGTCGTCAATGATCTGGTGTTCATCCGCGAGCGCTGATCAGCGCTTCTCGACGATGGCCTCATAGACACCGTTCTTGAATTCCTCTCGGAAGCCCTGGCCATTGGCAGGCGAGATCTGCGCCATGATGACTGTGACGATGCCCTGCACGGGATCGATCCAGAAGCGTGTACCGGCGGAACCGTCCCACCAGACCTCGCCCTGGCTGACCGTATGGTCGTAGGCAGACGGGTCCAGAGCATACGCGAACCCACCCAGCGTCCATCCGGAAGCCGCCATGTAGCCGCTGTCTTCCAGTGGCAACAGTGCATCAGCGACGGCGTTCTCCATCATCATCTGCACAGTTTCAGGCTGCAGGATGCGCTGACCGAAAAGCTCGCCGCCGTTCAGAAACAACTGGGAGAACTTCGCGAAGTCCAGCGTCGAAGACACCAGCCCGACACCGCCTTCAACGAGAGGAACCTTTTCAGTGAAGGGAATCTCTTCCATCTCGTGGACGCCCAGAGTGCCATCGGCTGCCGGGCGATAGACCGTGGCAAGCCGGTCGACGCGGGACGGATCGACCCAGAACACTGTATCCGTCATGCCCATCGGGCCGAATACCCGCTGCTGCAGGAACTCATCGTAAGGCATGCCAGACACCACTTCGACCACTCGTCCCAGAATGGATGCGGAAAGCCCGTAGCGAAAGGCAGTGCCGGGATCTTCGAACAAGGGCACGCGCGCCGCATTCTTGCTCATCTGTTCCAGAGTTATCGAACGCAGACGCACTTGCTCTGCCACATAGATGGCTGAACTGCGACTTCCAAGACCCGAAGTGTGGCGCATCAGATCGGCTACCTGGATGTCGCCTTGTCGCTCGCGCGTCTGATTCATGTCAGGTGCAGAAGCATCCAAAAATACACGCTGATTCGCAAATTCCGGCAGATACTTCGAAATGGGGTCGTCGAGCTGCAACTTGCCTTCTTCGAAGAGAATCATTGCGGCAAGACTTGTCACCGGGCGCGTCATGGAATAGATGCGGAACAGCGCATCCTGAGTCATCGCGCTGTCGGCTTCGAGATCCCGTTTGCCAAGTGCTTCGAGGTACACCAGCTGGCCGTCGCGCAACACGGCGGCAACAACCCCTGCGATATGACCCTCATCCACATGGGCTTGCAGACGCTCTGTGACACTGGCCAGTCCGGTGCTGGACAAGCCGACGGATTCCGGTGTCGCACGCGGAAAGTCCTGGGCCAGCACCAATGGGCTGCTGATCACAACGAACATTGCCCCAGTCAAAACTCTGGTCAACAGGCTTGGGAGTTGCATGGAAGTGCTCCTGGTTCTTTGAATGAGAGAGCTGGCCCTTTCAGAGCCAGAGACGATGTTCGTGAGTGCGCAACCAGCGCACATAGCGGCGGTAATCGGGACATACAGACTCCACCAGTGCCCAGAATTTCGGGGAATGATTCATGTGGAGCAGGTGGCTGACTTCGTGACAGATCATGTAGTCAATCACGGCATCGGGGGCCATCATGATCAGCCAGTTGAACTGGATGCGGCCGGTGGATGTGCAGTGTCCCCACTTGCTCTTGGTCTTGCGGAAAACGACCTCCCTCAAACGCCCGGCGACCTGCAGGTAGGCCGCCAGGGCTTCGGCCCGCGGTGGCAATACTGTTCGTGCCTGCGCCAGCAGCCAGCGCTGCAGAACCTTGGATGCCCGCTCCGGCGTGAGGCCTCTGCCATGCAGCCGCATCTCTGTGTCAGTGATTTCCACGTGTTCCGACATGGCGGGAATCAAGCGTACTCGCAGGGCGCGCGCCTTGTAATACACCGTTCCGCCGTCGCACAGATCAGGGCGCTGGGAATCCTGCGCGGCCTTGTGTTCAAGTTTGCGGAGAATCCACGGGATGTGCGTGTAAACAAAGTCCTGAATCTGTGTCTGGCTGACAAAGAACGGCACGCGCACTTCCACTGCCTGGTGTCGCACATGGACGGCCATGGTCTTGCGCCGACCGCGCACTACAGAGTAGTCGACCGGCTGATTCGACTTGTCTTGCAGCTCGCGGACGATGCTGCCTTCGGAGTGACCTGTCATCTGGTTTCTAATGAAGAATGAATTGACGCATAATACGCAAATCGCTTCCGGGACGATACCGGCAGCTCCTCAGGTGTGCGCCAGCAATTCAATGAATTTTTCCAAGCAGGACAAACTTTACGCCAGCAGTCAGCCGACACAGGATTTCGTGTTCGATGACAAGGTGGCGGACGTATTCACGGACATGATCAATCGTTCCGTGCCGGGTTATGCCACTATTCTCTCCATGATCGGCACGCTCGCGGACCGTTATTGCGCACGCGGTTCGCATGTGTACGATCTGGGCTGCTCCCTCGGCGGCGCAACGCTGGCGATGGCCCATCACCTGTCGCACAAGGACTATCAGATCATTGCCGTGGACAATTCCAGCGCCATGGTCACTCGCTTCGATGCCGCGCTGACCATGCATGCAGACAGGTCACGCATTCAAACGGTCTGTGCAGACCTTGGCGATGTCGAGATTCACAATGCCTCCGTCGTGGTCCTCAATTTCACGCTGCAATTCATTCCAGTGGAGCGGCGCAATGCCCTTTTGCGCAGGATTCATGACGGGATGAGGCCCGGCGGTATTCTGATTCTCTCAGAAAAAATCCGCTTCCCCGATGAGGGGTTGAATGCCCTGCTCATCGACATGTATCACCAGTTCAAGCAGGTCCAGGGATATTCCCAGCTGGAGATCAGTCAGAAGCGGTCGGCGCTCGAGAACGTTCTCGTTCCAGAGTCTATCGCTGATCACAAGGCGCGGCTCAAGGAGGCTGGCTTCAGCTCCTGTGATACCTGGTTCCAGTGCTTCAATTTCACCTCCATGATCGCTTTCCGTGGCGAAACACCATGAGTTATCGCCAGCTGCAGTCCCTGCTGGGCGACGGAGCTCTGCTGGGGCTGGCGCAATTCGGCACTGAAGATTGGTTCAACAGCCACAACAATGGCGACCTGGCACGCTGGCGCCGGTCTCTGGAAGCTCTTCCGGCCCTCACGCCGGGGAGTGTGGAGCTGCAGCAGGCGGTGCGCATTGGCGATGCCGCGGATTGCAGCAGTGCCGAGCAGTCAGCGCTGCGCCTGGCGCTGCAAGGCCTGATTCCGTGGCGCAAGGGCCCCTTTGAACTCTTCGGCATCCACATCGACACGGAGTGGCGATCTGACTGGAAGTGGGACCGACTGCGCCAGCACATCGCGCCGTTGCGCGGAAGAACCATTCTGGATGTCGGTTGCGGCAACGGATACCACTGCTTTCGCATGGCGGGGGAAGGTGCCAGGCTGGCGGTTGGCATTGACTCGCAGCTGGCCTATGCCATGCAGTTCCGCATGATCAAGCAATACGTGCCGGATGCGCCTGCTTTTGTACTTCCCGTCACGCTTGAGAGTGCACTCGAGCAGTTGCCCGCAGAGCCCGCAGCATTCGACACCGTATTCTGCATGGGGGTGCTGTATCACCGGCGCTCTCCAATAGATCATCTGCTGCAGTTGAAATCCTGCCTGCGTCCCGGCGGGGAGCTGGTTCTGGAAACACTGATTGTGGAGGGACCTGAGGGTTTTGCGCTGACCCCACATGATCGTTACAGCCGCATGGCCAATGTCTGGTTCATTCCTTCCTGCGCGACACTTGTGAACTGGCTGCAACGCTGCGGATTCCAGAATGCACGCGTGGTGGATGTCAGCACCACCAGCCTGGAAGAACAACGCACTACCGACTGGATGCGTTTCCAATCCCTGGCCGACAGCCTTGATCCCACCGACCGGACCCTCACGGTAGAAGGACTTCCGGCGCCCCGACGCGCAGTGCTGCTGGCGAACACACCCTGAAGCGACAGACATGCGGGGCGAGAACCCTGCAAAGGTGCCTCTGCTAGCTTTAATCGTCGACTGGAATAAGCAGTAAATAAACTGCTGATCTATTCCCTTTGGCTTGTGCCGGATATGGGTTGACGGCCCCTGGGAATTCGGCTATTCCTATCGTCGCTCCAGCAGGGCCAACTCTAACTCAATCACCAGTTGCATAATAACTAATAAGAATCAAAAACCGGGAAGCACAATAATGGCCAGACCTCTCCGTATAGAGTATCCAGACGCGTACTATCATGTGTCCAATATAGGCTTGGAGAATCAGAAGATTTTCCCGGCCCAGAAGTACTTTGAAGCGTTTCTTTCAGGCTTGGAAGAAACCTGCTTCAGACTGAATGTGCAGGTACACGCCTACTGTCTGCTCAAGGACCGATATCACTTGCTGATAAAGACACCTGAAGCCAACCTGAGCCGCTTCATGCGCCAGGTGGACGGGCTCTATACGCAGAATTTTCAGCGGCTCAAGAAGTCGGAGGGGTCGCTCTTCAAAGGCCGCTACAAGGCCGTGCTCGTGCAGCCCGAAGCCCATCTGCTGAATCTCGCGCGCTATATCCATCTCGGGGTCAAGAAGGGTGATCTCGACGGCTGGGCCTGGTCAAGTTACGGCGCCTACGCTGGTTCTGCGAAGACCCCTGAATGGCTGGTTCGGGATGAAGTTCTCGCACTGCTGCCTGGCAGTGGTGCCAAGCGAATTGCGGAATTCGTGAAGCACACCGGCGCAGGCGTTGACGAGGAAACCCAGCACTTCTATGGCAAGAAGAACCTTTCTTCGATCATGGGCGACGAAAAATTCAAGAAGGCGGCACGTGGAAAACGCGCAGCGTCGAAAGTACGCGGCGTCTCCCGCGGCGCCAACGCGAAGTGGCGGCCGACCTGCAAACTTATAATCAGCGCCGTTGCCAAACAGTTCAAAGTCACGGAAGAGAGCATTTACACAGCAGCCCGCGGACCCGGTTCCAAGAACGTCCCGCGCTGGGTGGCCATGTACCTGTGCCAGGAGCTGTCTGCCGTGACCCTGCAGGCCATCGCCAAGCTGTTCAAGCTGAAGCGCTACGGCACGGTGTCCACGACAGTGGGCAAGCTGAAGAAGGAATTCCTGGAGAACCAGAAACTCCTCACTGTGACGAACAAGCTGCTAAAAGACCTGAGCAAGGAAAAAGCAGCCTGAACGATTGGATTCAGCAAATAAGAACGCCGCGCACTCTGAAGGCAGAGTGCGCGGCGTTTTGCTTTCCGGGCAAGAATTCGGCAGACGCTGGCAAGAACCTCGAACGAGGTTTGCTTACTTGATCTTGGCTTCTTTGTAGATCACATGCTTGCGGACAACGGGATCGTACTTCTTGATCTCCATTTTGTCCGGCATGGTTCGCTTGTTCTTGTCAGTAGTATAGAAATGTCCTGTGTCTGCTGTAGACACCAGTTTGATCTTGTCGCGCATCGCTGCTCACCACCTGAATCAGGTAATAAATGGATTGATTAGACTTTTACGCCATTGGCGCGGATATCGGACAGCACGGCATCAATGCCGTTCTTGTCGATGATGCGCATGCCTTTTGTGGAAACCTTGAGTTTCACAAAGCGCTTTTCAGACTCCACCCAGAAACGATGTGTATGGATGTTGGGAGAAAAACGGCGTCTGGTCTTGTTGTTTGCGTGAGAAACATTGTTGCCTGTAAGCGGTTTCTTACCGGTTACGATACATACGTTAGCCATTGCCTTGCCTCATTACAGAACCGGAATCATCGGAGCCTCGCCAATGCAGGCCACAACCCCGACACATACTGCTGTCTTGCCAAAAAAAGAGCTGCGTTTTATACCAAAACGGCTTTTCAATAGCAACACAAAAGCTTTGCTACAAGCGGTTCAGTCTTTGGGAGTCTTCTTTTTCCTAGACTACCCCCCGCTCTGCCAGCGACACAACTTCTTTGTTGCCCACGATGATATGGTCGAGTACCCGCACATCAATAGTGCTGAGAGCTGACTTCAATCGCAGAGTGATCGCAACATCGGCATGGCTTGGCTCCGCGATGCCGGATGGATGATTGTGCGCAAAAATCACTGCAGCGGCATTATTGTGCAGACAACGTTTGACAACTTCGCGTGGGTACACGGCAGCCCCGTCGATTGTGCCGGAAAACAGCTCCTCGAAGCGGACGACTCGGTGTTGATTGTCCAGGTAAAGGCAGGCGAACACCTCGTGGGGATAGTGGCGCATGCGTGCACGCAGGTATTCCCGGGTCAGCTCCGAGCTGCTCATGACATCGCGCTCTTCCAGCTGCTCCCGCAGGTGCCGCTGCGAAAGCTCCTGCATCGCCTGCATCTGGACATACTTGGCCAGCCCCAGACCATCCTGCTCACAGAACTCGTCCAGAGGACAGGTAAAAAGTCGCGTCAGGCTCCCAAAGGCCTCGAGCAAATCTCTCGCGAGGTCAAGTGAGCTGCGCCCTTTCACACCGGTGCCCAGAATGATGGCCAGCAGCTCTGCATCCGAAAGACTGGTCGCTCCGTTCTCCAGCAGGCGCTCCCTTGGCCGCTCCCTGGCGGGCCAGTGCTTGATGCTCATGTTGCCTCCGTGGCAATAATCGTCTCTCCTTCGATAGTAGCAGAGCAGCACGATTGCGCTGCGCGACTGCAGTGAGGCACAAAATTGAATCCCCGCAACCCGACTGTTAAGCTTCCCGACCTCTTTCCACCACCTGTACCGGAATGGCATGCCATGAAGAGCCTGAGCAACAAGCGTATCCTGCTCGGCATTACAGGCGGTATTGCCGCCTACAAGAGCGCAGAACTTGCCAGACTTTTCAGCAAAGCTGGCGCAGACGTGCGCGTTGTCATGACACCAGCGGCTGTCGAATTCATCACCCCGCTCACCCTGCAGGCCCTTACGGGCAACAAGGTTCATACACAGCTGCTGGACGCTGATGCCGAAGCCGGCATGGGCCATATTGAACTGGCTCGCTGGCCGGATCTGGTAATTGTCGCCCCGGCGAGTGCCGATTTTCTGGCCCGCGCAGCGTCCGGACAGGCCAATGATCTTCTCAGCACCCTGATTCTTGCGACTTCAGCACCTGTGGCTGTAGCGCCGGCCATGAACCAGGCCATGTGGGGCAATGCAGCAACCCAGGACAATCTGATGGCATTGCGCGCGCGTGGCGTGCTGATTTTCGGACCGGATTCCGGCCCGCAGGCCTGCGGCGATACCGGACTTGGGCGCATGCTGGAGCCACAGCAGATCCTTGAGCTTGCGGCGGGACTGTTCCAGGACGCACTGTTGTCGGGGCTGCGGCTTTGCGTCACCGCCGGTCCCACACGGGAGGCTCTGGACCCGGTTCGCTACATCAGCAATCACAGTTCCGGCAAAATGGGTTTCGCGCTGGCTGCAGAAGCGGCCGCTGCAGGCGCGATCGTGACGCTGATCAGTGGCCCGGTGGCACTGCAAACGCCCGAGCGGGTGCAGCGCGTGGATGTGGTCAGTGCCCGGGACATGCTGGAAGCCAGTCTGGTGGCTACCCAGAATTGCGATATCTTCATCGGCGTTGCTGCTGTGGCGGATTACCGCCCGGCCACTGCCGAGACACACAAAATCAAGAAGTCAGTAGACGCCCTCAGCATCGCACTGGTGCCGAACCCGGACATCATCAGCAGCATCGCCGCACTCGACAATCGCCCTTTCACCGTAGGTTTCGCAGCCGAGACACAGAACATCGAGTCCTTCGCGCTGGCCAAGTTGCAGCGCAAGAAACTGGACATGCTCTTCGCAAATGATGCTTGCGCCACGTTTGGCAGTGACGACATCTCTGCCATTGCACTGTGGCCGCAGGGACGCAGTGCGCTCGGCCCGGGCAACAAGCAGTTGATTGCACGTCAGATGCTGGCCCTGATCCTTACGTGTTATACCCAGTCAAGGAAGGGGGATTTCCGATAGCCATCCGCCAGCGTTCTGGTGGATACTCCTTGAGCCAGAACTCATTTGCAGACCAGCACGAACAATGACAACAAGCGCACAATCAGTTTCCTTGCAGCACCCAGCAATTTCCCCGGCCATATTCCGCGCTTACGATATTCGCGGCATTGTCGGGGACGATCTGACAACCGAAGGCGTCGAACTGATAGGCAAAGCCCTGGCTTCACTGGCACTCGAAGCTGGCGAGCATACGGTATTGTTTGGCGCCGATGGCAGACTCTCCAGCCCCTCTCTTCGAGAGCCACTGCTGCGCGGAGTCCTGTCGACAGGACTCAATGTCGTTGATCTCGGCGTCATTCCCATCCCGCTGCTTTACTTTGCCAGTTTCACAACGCCCTGGGCATCCGGCCTGATGCTGACGGCAAGCCATAACCCAGCGCACTACAATGGCATCAAGATTATCCGGCAGCGTACCTGTCTTACGCCTGAGCAGATTCAACAAATAAGGCTTAGAGTGGTTAGTGGTCACTTCCTTACAGGACAGGGCACCCTGAGCAGACGGGATGTAGGAGCTGACTATGTGGCCCGCCTGCAGCGCGATGTGCGCCTGCAGCGCCCTCTGAAAGTTGTCGTGGACTGCGCCAACGCTGTGCCCGCTCTTGTTGCTCCTGCGTTGTTTGCGGCGCTCGGATGTCAGGTGATTCCACTTTATTGCGAGCTCGACGGGAATTTTCCCAATCATCACCCGGACCCTACCGTGGCGGAGAATCTGACTGCACTCATACAGGCAGTCAAGGAGCACGGTGCCGATGTCGGCATCGCTCTGGATGGCGACGGTGATCGCGTTGTGATGGTCACCGACCAGGGCAACGCCATCGATACCGACCGCTTGTTGATGCTGTTCATCAAGGACATTCTGCCCCGTTGCGAAAACCCTGCCAGAGTGGTCTATGACGTCAAGTGCAGTACCCTGGTGGCACAGCTTGTCGTGGCGCTGGGTGGCACGCCGGTAATGAGTCGCAGCGGGCACTCGTTCATGAAGCAGAGCATGCAGGAATCGGGCGCCGTGATCGGGGCTGAGTTTTCCGCGCACGTCTTCATCAAGGACGGCTGGTACGGGTACGACGACGGTCTATATGTGGCGTCGCGCTTTCTGGAGCTGTTGACCCGTAGCCCGGACTCCGCAGAAACCATGCTGCGCGGGCTGCCCCAGAGCATCGTGACACCTGAGCTGCGAATCGACGTGAGCGATGAACGCAAGTTCCACCTGATGGAGCGCATCCTCCAATGCGCTCATTTTCCGCAGGCATCGGTGAGCATCCTGGACGGGATGCGCGTGGACTTCCCCGATGGCTGGGGCTTGATCCGTGCGTCCAATACAACGCCGGCGCTGTTGCTGCGGTTCGAAGCCACAAGCCGGCAGGCATTGCTGGACATTCAGGCGCTGTTCCGTGAGTTGTTGCGGGAAGTAGACGAGCACCTTGAGCTTGCTTTCTGATAGCGGCGGCGGGCCCTCACAGGCCTCCCAAGAGCGATGGCGAGAGTGAAAAATCCGTTTCAGCCTGTATACTCTGCGCATTCCTGACCGGGCGGCCAAGCCTCCCCTCCTTCACACTCTCGATTGGAACTCCACCGATGCCACTGGATTTTGCTGCTGCCAAGAATATTGCCAACGTCCTCACCGAAGCCCTGCCCTACATCCAGAAGTTCACCGGATGCACCATCGTCGTGAAATACGGTGGCAATGCCATGACAGACGAAGTGCTGAAGAACAGTTTTGCGCGGGACATCGTGCTGATGAAGCTGGTAGGCATGAACCCCGTCGTCGTGCATGGTGGCGGCCCGCAAATCGGCTCCTTGCTCACCAAGCTCGACATTCAGTCCGAGTTCATTGACGGCATCCGTGTCACTGACAGCAAGACCATGGATGTGGTGGAGATGGTGCTTGGCGGGCTGGTCAACAAGGAAATCGTCAGCCTTCTCAACAAGAATCAGGGCAAGGCCATCGGCATCACCGGCAAGGACGGCAACCTCATTCAAGCGAAAAAACTGCTGAAGAAGAGCTCCATCGACAGCAAGATGCTGGACATGGGTCAGGTCGGCAGCATTGAAAAGATCAACCGCGAAGTGCTGGATATCCTCAAGAACAGCGATTTTATCCCCGTGATTGCGCCCATCGGCACGGATCGCCATGGCAACACCTACAACATCAACGCCGACACCGTCGCCGGGGAGATTGCCAAGGTGCTGGGGGCTGAGAAGCTGATGCTGCTGACCAATATTGCCGGGGTCATGGACAAATCTGGCGCCGTAGTGACCGGCCTGAGCACAGCGCAGGTTGACGAGATGATTGCCGATGGCACCATCTATGGCGGCATGCTGCCCAAGATCGAATGTGCGCTGGATGCCGTCAACAACGGCGTGCGCAGTGCCCACATCATCGACGGGCGCGTTGAACACGCGGTCCTGCTGGAAATTTTCACCAACACAGGCGTAGGTACACTCATCAGCAATTCACGCTCCGCAAGCGCCGAGTAAGGATAAAGACCCTCACATGCCAGCCGAAGTCCGCATTTCACGCAAGGAACACATTCTGCAGTCACTGGCCCGCATGCTCGAAAGCAGCCCGGGGGAGCGCATCACCACGGCTGGGCTGGCACGGGAGGTGGGCGTTTCGGAAGCGGCGCTGTACCGACATTTCCCGAGCAAGGCGCGGATGTTTGAAGGCCTGATCGCGTTCATTGAGGAAACGCTGTTTACGCGCATCACGCGCATTCTGGAAGACGAGCCATCTGCAGCGAGACGCTGCGAGAAGATCCTGACCTTGGTGCTGACTTTCGCCGAGAAGAACCCCGGCATGACCCGGCTGCTGACGGGTGATGCACTGCAAGGGGAAACCGAGCGTCTGCGCGTACGAATCAGTCAGCTGTTCGATCGTCTCGAAGCGCAGATCAAGCAGGTCCTGCGGGAAGCGCAGATTCGCGAGAACCTCAAATGCGCCGTCTCTCCGACCGTGATGGCCAATCTGTTGATGGCCAGCACAGAGGGCAGGCTGATGCAGTTTGTGCGAAGCGAATTCAAGAAGCAGCCAACGGAACATTGGGATGACCAGTGGGCGCTCCTGTCCCGCGAGATGCTGGTGACCTTCGCCTGAGCCTTCGTTCAATACCGTGGGAGCTTGCCTGCAGGCGCACTGTTCGCGGGCAGGCCCGCTCCCACAGCGAGCGGATTCACACCCCGTATTGCTCCCGGTAAGCCTCGACAGCCGCCAGACTCTGGGCCAGCGCAGTATCTTGCTGTCGCCCGAGATAGCTGACGATCATTTCGAGAGAGATGATGCAGATAACGGGAATTCCGTACTGCTGGCGAATTTCCTGAATGGCAGACAATGACCCTGTGCCGCGCTCCTGCCGATCCAGCGCCACCAGGATGCCCGCCGGCGTCGCCCCTGTGCGTTGCAGCAAGTCCATCACCTCCCGAATCGCCGTGCCTGCCGTGATAACGTCATCGACGATCAGCACACGGCCCTGCAGGGGCGCACCGACAGTTAGTCCTCCCTCACCGTGGTCCTTCGCTTCCTTGCGGTTGAAGCAGTAGGGTTTGTTGATGCCGTGCTGCTGCGCCAGGGCCGTGGCCGTGGCCGCTACCAGCGGGATGCCTTTGTATGCCGGCCCGAACAGCAGGTCATATTCGACTCCCGAGGCCGCCAGAGCTGCGGCGTAACTGTTGCCGATGAAGGCCAGCGCTTCACCTGTATTGAACAGGCCGGCGTTGAAGAAATACGGGCTGGTGCGCCCGGACTTCAACGTGAAACTGCCGAAGCGCAGAATCTCGTGGCGAATGACAAAGTCGATGAAAGCTCGCTGATAGTCCTGCATGGGCGCTCCTTTGAAAGGGGTGTAAGAATCAGATGCCGAGGGCATCCCTCTGCTTCTGCAGCAATTCGCTGATACCTTTCTGCGCGAGGGAGATCATGGCCTGCAACTCGGTGTTGTCGAAGTCATTTTCTTCTCCGGTGCCCTGCAGTTCGATGAAACGCAGGCGCTCGGTCATCACGACATTCATGTCGGTCTCGGCATTGGAGTCTTCGGCATAGTCCAGGTCCAGCACTGGCACACCCTTGAAAATGCCGACCGATACCGACGCAATCAGCTGCTTCATGGGATTGGCCTTGAGTTTGCCACTCCGGAGCAGTGTGCCGATTGCATCATGCAATGCAACACAGCCCCCGGTGATGGAGGCAGTGCGGGTGCCGCCATCAGCCTGAATCACGTCACAGTCAATCTTGATGGTGTGTTCACCCAGCAGTTTCATGTCCATCGCTGCGCGCAGTGACCGGCCAATCAGTCTCGAAATCTCGAGAGTACGGCCTCCCTGGCGACCGCTGACGGCTTCTCGGTCCATGCGCGAGCCCGTCGAACGCGGCAACATCCCGTATTCCGCAGTGACCCAACCGGTACCACTGCCCTTGAGAAAACGCGGTACCGAATCCTCAACGCTGGCGGTGCAGATCACTTTCGTATCGCCGAACTCCACCAGCACGGAACCTTCCGCGTGCTTGGTGTAATGACGGGTGATGCGGATATCACGCAGTTGATCGGGGTGTCGCTGGCTTGGACGAATCGGGTCTTGCATGCTGCCTCACAGGAAGTCTCTTGAATTGAGGCGCGATTATCCTTGATAAGCACAGGGATGGCGAGTCAGTGGCCGGATATTGGAGTACCATGCTGTCTCCAACCCGCAGGAAATCCGGAGCTGATCCGTACGCTGAGGGTTCCATTGAAGTTTGCAGCAAGGAGCCCTGATCATGATTCAGAGCATGACTGCTTTCGCAAGAAAGCAAATCCCTTTTGGTCGCGGAATCCTGGTGTGGGAGATCCGGTCCGTCAATCATCGCTATCTTGAAACAGCTTTCCGCTTCCCGGAAGCTATGCGCGCCCTGGAGCCGGCCATTCGCGACTCGCTGCGTAAAACATTGTCACGCGGAAAGATCGATTGCCAGCTGCGCATTGAATCGGAAGATCGCAAGAGTGGGGCTTTGCAGATCGATGAGGATGCCGTGTTCCGGCTTAACGAAGCCAGTGGTCAGATCCTCTCACTGACCGGCGGCGGCCCTGCCCTGACCGTCATGGAAATCCTGAAATGGCCCGGGGTCCTGTGTGAGTCCGACGCCCTGCCGGAAGATCTGGATGAAGTCGCTCTGGCACTTTTCAGCGCCACCCTTGAAGACCTCATCGCCACGCGTCAGCGCGAAGGCCAGGAATTGTTCGGCTTCATCAGCAAACGCATCGAGGCAGTACGCGAAATTGTCTCTTCCGTCCGCATACGCATGCCCGACATCATGGCGCGCCAGCAACAAGCTCTGCGTGACCGGCTCGACACCCTGAAGGTCGATCTCGACCCTGCCAGACTGGAACAGGAGATCGTGATTTACGCCCACAAGTGTGACATTGATGAAGAGCTGGACCGACTGGAAACCCATCTGAACGAAGTGGAGCGCGTCCTGCGCCTGGCAGAGCCTTCCGGCCGCAGGCTTGATTTTCTGATGCAGGAGCTCAACCGCGAGGCCAATACCCTGTCATCCAAGTCCATCGTCGCCGAAACCACGATGAATGCAGTGGATTTGAAGGTGTTGATCGAACAGATGCGGGAACAGATCCAGAACATCGAGTAGGACACCGGCTTTTTCTGCAGGTCTCTTAATGCAGATCAAGACCTGTCCGGAAATGCGAATTGCCTGCCGCCGACAGGACGACTGATACTGGAATCAGTCGCCCGAACTCTCTCGAGCGCTGATGGAGGAATCGAAGATGCTGGAAGTTCTCGTCCCCGACATGGCCTGCGGCCATTGTTCCAATGCCGTCACCGAAGCGTTGAAGGCGATCGACGCCACCGCCCAGGTGCAGGTGGATCTCGAAACGAAGCGCGTCACGGTCAGTACCAGTGCGGATGCCGCCGCCGTGCGCGCCGCGATTGCCGGCGCGGGCTACACTGTCAGCTGAGTCCTTTTCCGACAGGCATCGGCTTCAGGACACTACCTGATTCCACTGCATCGTCCTGCTGCGCCAGTGTTCTTCTATTGCCTGCACGAAACCCTTGTTCACGAACTTGGCGCGCTCTTCATTCCACAGCGGCGAGTCGAGTCGCAACACGATGCCCTCCACCTGGCCGGCACGGTAGCGGCTGGTGGCCTGCTCCAGAAACTGCGTCAGCGACTTGCGTGTGAACTGGCCGCGGCCCAGTTCGGGCACGAGAGCAAGCCCCAGCAACTGAGCGAAAGCGTTACGCCGCGCGACACTCCAGAATTTCCCCTCTGAACGATCATAGACATCGAACAGCAGAAACCAGTCCGGCAGCGCGTGGTAATCGAGTGAGTGTTGCGCCGCGCACCACTCGCCAAACAGGATGACGTCGTGGGACAGATGGCTCTTCAAGGCAAACTCGTACTGGCCGATCCAGGAATTCAGGCGTGAGAACTGCCCGTTGAAGGGCCTCTCGAGGTAACTGCCACGATTCTGCGCCTGCAGTTCACCTTTGTCGTCCAGCGAGATGCCGAGGTTGGCGCCATCCAGCTTCTCTTCGATGATCAGTTCATGCTGCAACATCGCCTCGACCTCATGGGCCAGCAGCACCTTGTCCCCGCGCGGCTCGCCGTCCCCAAGCCAGATCAGATGATGGGTGTGGGGGAAGCGGAAGAATTCAGTCATGGTGGAGCACCTTGTGATGTCGTTGCTGTTTCTCTGCGTGGCGCGCTCTGGACCATTCCGGAATCAGGGGCAGCAGGGTCAGACCGGTTCGTGTGAGCTGTGGCTCCCAGTCGTGCCAGTCCGTGTCGCCCGCGAAGGCTATCGCACTGGTGCCGGGCAGCGAAAGCGCCTGCAGGGCGGCGGCCACCATTTTGCGATCGGCCAAGTCGTGCACGACGTCATCAAGTGGCTGCGGAACGATGCCATTGCCATCGGCGTCGAAGTCGATCTCTACTCGGTCCACCTCTTCCCGACTCAGTTTCCACATCAGCACCTGGATGCCGTAATCGTGAAAGTCCAGCTTGCGGTGATACTCGATGTTGATGGCGCCGGCGGTGTCCAGCACCAGCCGCGCAGGACTGGCGGCGAAGTCTTCCAGCCAGGCCAGCACCCGGGCCTGCAATGCAGGGTCGTCCGGCGTGACCTCCAGATGATGAGACAGCAGAGTTTCTCCGCGCTGCCTCGCCATGGCAGCACTGGCGGCGATCAGTACATTGGTGTCCACCACGTAGCGATCACACCATCGGGGCGTGGCAACCTGTTTCAACCTTGCGCGTGCCGCTGCTTTCATGGGCCTGTGTCCTGCCAGAGTCTGGGCCCCGATGATACGGACTATCGGGCAGGCTGGCGACCTGCCTCCCCGGCATGTTTCAATGCCGCGGTGCCCATCAGCCCCTTGAGCGAACCGTGTGACGCCCTCTCCCCTCCCTGCCGCTGTGCTGCCCATCGAGGCGGCCTTGCCCGCCTTGCGCCAGGCTCTCGCGAGCCATTCCCGCTGCCTGCTCGTGGCCCAGCCTGGCGCCGGCAAAACCACCCGCGTGCCCCTGGACCTGCTGCAGGCTGACCCCTCCGGACACTCGCGCTGGCTGCTGCTGGAGCCGCGCCGTGTTGCCGCTCGTCTTGCCGCGGGCTACATGGCTGAACTGCTGGGAGAGGCGCTTGGGCAGACGGTGGGCTATCGCGTGCGAGGCGAATCCAAGGTCAGTGCCTCCACCCGACTGGAAGTCGTCACGCAAGGCATACTGACGCGCATGTTGCAGGATGATCCCGGCCTTGAAGGCGTCACAGGCATCATTTTTGACGAATTTCACGAACGCAGCCTGGAAGCCGATCTTGGCCTGGCGCTGGCGCTGGATGTACAACAAGGCCTTCGGGAAGACCTGCAACTGCTTATCATGTCGGCCACGCTGAATGTCGGCGCCCTTCTGCAAGTGCTGGGCCCGCACACACCCGTGATTGAATGCCCCGGCCGGGTGTGGCCCGTCACGACTATCCACCGCTCGCCGCCACTGCGCGAAGCACCCGAGCGACATCAGGCTGCGATTGTGCGGGAAGCCCTGCACGCCCACGAAGGCGATGTGCTTGTGTTTCTGCCTGGACAGGCTGAAATCCGCCGGCTCCAGCGGGAACTGGAAAGCAGTGTCCCCGGCCATGTCGAAATCCATCCTCTGCATGGGCAACTCACGCTGGCCCAGCAGCAGGCCGTTCTGCGTCCAACCCGTGATGACACCCGGCGTCGCGTGATCCTGTCCACCGCCATCGCGGAGTCAAGTCTGACGGTGCCTGGCGTGCGCATCGTGGTCGATGCTGGCCTGGAACGCGCGCCTGTTTATCAACCTCGCTCAGGCCTGACGGCACTCGATACCCGCCGCGTCAATCGTGCCAGCGCAGACCAGCGGCGGGGGCGCGCTGGCCGTGAAGCGCCGGGTCTCTGTTATCGTCTGTGGGCAGACGAGCAGATGCTGGCGGCGCACCGGGAACCGGAGATCCTCCAGGCTGACTTGTCCGGTCTGGTGTTCGAATTGCTGCGCTGGGGCGTGCAGAACCCGGCCACCCTCGCCTGGGTGACGCCTCCGCCTGCACCTGCACTGGCGAGCGCCCGCCAGCTGTTGTCGGCCCTCGGTCTGCTGGAGACAGATGGCAGTCTCGGCGCACTTGGCAGGCAGTGTGGACGCTGGCCGGCACACCCGCGCCTTGCCGTGCTCATGAATTCAGCGAGGTCTCTGCATGCCGAAGCTCTGGCCTGCTGGCTGATCGCCTGGCTGGAAGAGAGCATCGGAGCGCCTGAGCTGGATCTGGCCGTGGTTTTCAGCGCGCTGAGCGGTGGCGACCGGGCAGTGGCGGACGAACGCTGGAAACGGGCGGCACGCCAATGGGCGGCGCGGGCAGGCTGCTCGTTGCAGTCCGCGAATGCGGATGCGCTGGTGCCTCTCCTGGCCCGTGCCTTCCCGGATCGAGTGGCGCAGAACCAGCGTCAGACCAGCGATCAGGGTCGAGTGCGTTTCAAACTGGTTTCCGGAGGACAGGCACTGCTGTCCGAAACACAGGCTCTTGCGAAGCAGGATTATCTGATTGCCGTGGAGCTGGATGGCGATGTCAGCGGCGCGCGAATCTTCCACGCCGTGGCGATCAGTCTGACGCAGCTGGAAAGCGGTTTCCCGCAGGCCTCTCTCTGGCGCCAGGAAGTGAGTTGGGATATGGCCGCTGGTCGCCTGATCGGTGAAGAATTGCGCGGTATCGGTGCTCTGGTGCTGGAGCGACGGCCACTGCGCTCACTCCCCCCCGAGGCCGTGCGACAGGGGCTTCTGGACGCCATTCGTCTACGTGGCACATTGATGTGGTCAGATGAAGACAGGCAGCTGCTTGGGCGACTGCGACTGCTCCATCGTGAATTGGGCGAACCGTGGCCGCCACAGTCTGAGACCCAGCTGCTGGAAACACTGGAAGAATGGCTTGGACCGCATCTGCAGGGCATCTCCCGGATGGAGCAGGCAGACAAACTGCCGCTGGGCCGTTTTCTGCTCGAAGCGCTGGACTGGTCGCTGCAACAGCAGCTGGCACAGCTGGCACCAACCCACATTCTGGTGCCCAGCGGCAACCGCATCGCACTGGACTACGCGGGCGACGAGCCCGTGCTGGCAGTAAAGCTGCAGGAGATGTTTGGCCAGCAAAATACGCCAATGGTGGTGAACGGCAGGGTCAAGGTTGTGCTGCACCTGCTGTCTCCTGCAAGACGCCCCGTGCAGGTCACCCGGGATCTGGCCAACTTCTGGGCGACCGGCTACTTCGAAGTGCGCAAGGATCTGCGCGGACGCTACCCGCGCCACCCGTGGCCGGAAGACCCTCTGGTGGCAGAGGCCACAGCACGGGTCAAGAAGCGCCCCGAGAGACGCTGAGTCAGTGCTGGCTAACCAGTAGCATCCTGATTTTCATTTCGCCACCACCAGCGGCGCAGAAATCGTGACACCTCCTCTCTAGGAGGTATTTGACGCGCTCAACATTGCTCTCGGGAGCACGGGTTTCAAGTTGCGGGTTGATGGTATAGTGCGCGCGAAACTGATGATGACGGAATGCTGCAGATGGCCAGAGGCACCCTTTACACGATCTCCGCACCTTCGGGCGCTGGCAAGACCAGCCTCGTGAACGCCCTTTTGAAAGACCACAACGATCCGCTGTTGTGCGTTTCGGTATCCCATACCACCCGAGCCAAAAGACCGGGCGAGGTTGACGGGCTTGACTATCACTTTGTCACCCCCGAGACATTCCGAGCCATGCAGCACGACAACGCGTTTCTGGAGTCTGCGGAAGTCTTCGGCAATCTGTACGGCACGTCACGGGACTGGGTGCAGGCCCAGCTGGACAAGGGCCTCGATGTGATTCTTGAAATCGACTGGCAGGGGGCTGCCCAGGTGCGTCCGCGCATCTCGCCGAACAAGAGCATTTTCATATTGCCGCCTTCGCTGGGCTGTCTGCGGGACCGCCTGACCAATCGCGCACAGGACGATGACGAGACCATCAACCGGCGCATGCGCCAGGCTGCTGACGAGATCTCGCACTACGATGCGGCGGACTATCTGGTCATCAACGAGGACTTCGACACGGCCCTGCAGGACCTGCGCGCCATCATCCGGGCGTGCCGCCTGGAGCGGCAGCAACAACAGCAAAACAACGCCGACTTGCTGTGCGCCCTGCTGAAAACGCCTTGAAACAGCGCGCAAAGGCCCATAAATGCTGCACAAGACAAGAATAAAGTAGGCATTGCAGACGCTCTTTTAGTAGAATCGCCGGTCTTCTCAACAGCCAAGTCTCAACAACAGGTATTCCTATGGCCCGTATTACCGTCGAAGATTGTCTGGCAATGGTCGACAATCGTTTCCAGCTGGTGATGATTTCCAGCAAGAGAGCCCGTCAGATCCAGACTGGTGGCAAAGACCCGCTGGTTCCCGCTGACAACGACAAACCCACAGTGATCGCTCTGCGTGAGATCGCGGCAGGCCTGGTGGATGCCAGCATCCTGACCGCCCGCACTTCTTCGCCGATCATCACGCTGTCCCGTGACGAGCTGAAGGCGCCACCACCCCAGATCGTCGACAACGACGACGACGACGCGTTCGGCGAAGACCTCTGACAGAGGAAGGAGTCGGCTTGTGACCACAATCGACTCTCTCGCCACCCGCCTCTCCACCTACCTGGAGGGGGAGCAGGTCAATCTCGTCCGCCGTGCCTACTACTACGCCGAACAGGCCCACGATGGCCAGTTCCGGCGCAGTGGTGACGCTTACGTCACACACCCCCTGGCCGTTGCCGGCATTCTCTCCGAAATGCACATGGACCCTCAGAGTCTGGTGGCGGCGATGTTGCACGACGTCATCGAGGACACCGGCATCAGCAAGGCGGCTGTCAAAAGCCAGTTCGGCGACGCCATTGCGGAGATGGTCGACGGCGTCAGCAAGCTCAACAAGATCACCTTCAGCAGCCACGCGGAAATGCAGGCCGAGAACTTCCAGAAGATGGCCCTGGCGATGGCCAAGGACATTCGCGTCATTCTGGTGAAACTCGCCGACCGCCTGCACAACATGCGCACGCTGGATGTGCTGAGCCCCGAGAAGCGCCGTCGCGTGGCCCGCGAGACTCTGGACATCTATGCCCCCATCGCCAATCGGCTGGGCATGAACTCCATCCGCATCGAATTCGAGGAACTGGGCTTCGACGCGCTTTACCCCATGCGAGCCCGTCGCATCAATGCTGCAGTAAAAAGCATCCGCGGCAACCGCAAGGAAATCGTCAAGCAGATCCAGACGGCCCTTGAGGCGTGCCTGCTGCGAGAAGGCATGCCCGGCCGCATCTTCGGCCGCGAGAAACACTTGTACAGCATCTACGAGAAGATGCGCTCCAAGCGCAAGTCCTTCTCCGAGATCATGGACGTGTATGCGTTCCGCATCGTGGTGGACAAAGTCGACACCTGCTACCGCGTGCTTGGAGCCGTCCACAATCTCTACAAACCGGTGCCTGGCCGCTTCAAGGATTACATCGCAATTCCCAAGGCCAACGGCTACCAATCCCTGCACACCACGCTGTTCGGCATGCACGGGGTGCCCATCGAGATCCAGATCCGCACCGAAGAAATGGAAGCAATGGCCAACAACGGCATCGCGGCCCACTGGCTCTACAAGTCCCACGACAATTCCCCCAGCAACGCCCACGTGCGTGCTCGGCAGTGGGTGAACGGACTTCTGGAGATGCAGCAGAACGCTGGCAATTCGATGGAGTTCATCGAGAACGTCAAGATCGACCTGTTCCCAGACGAGATCTATGTCTTCACGCCCAAGGGCACCATCATGGAACTGCCGGCCGGCTCCACCGCCGTGGACTTTGCCTACGCGGTGCACACTGACGTCGGCAACTCCTGTGTGGCCTGCCGCATCAGCAGGCGCCTGGCGCCCTTGAGTGAACCACTTGAGAGTGGCCAGACCGTGGAGATCATCACCGCTCCCGGCACGCAACCCAATCCTGCCTGGCTGAGTTTCGTCGTGTCCGGCAAGGCGCGCAGCAATATCCGTCACTTTCTGAAGAACCAGCGCCATTCGGAGTCGGTGTCTCTTGGCCGCCGTCTGCTGAACAAGGTGCTGGGCAGTTTCGGCACTCAGCTCGAGAAGATTTCTCCGGCCCAGATCAAGGCGGCGCTGTTGCAGACCAACAGTGCAGAGCTGGACAACGTGCTGGAGGACATCGGGCTGGGCAATCGCATGGCCCACGTTGTTGCCAGGCTCATGGTGCCCGGCCATGGAGAAACCGAGCTCACCTCTGAATTCGGGCGCGACAGCAAGCAGACATCCCTGGCAATCCGAGGGTCGGAAGGCATGGTGATGAGCTTCGCGAAGTGTTGTCATCCGATTCCGGGCGACCCCATCATCGGCCACATCAGTTCCGGCCGCGGTATGGTGATTCACACCGAGAGTTGCAACAACGTTGCCGAGATCCGTGACAATGCCGAGAAGTGCGTGTCCGTGCGCTGGGACCCGAATGTCGAGGGCGAGTTCGCCGTCGAGATCCGCGTGGAGCTGGAGAACGAGCGCGGCATCATTGCCAAGCTCGCCACCACCATCACCGGTGCCGAAGCCAATATCGAGAAGATCAGCACCGTCGAGCGCGATGCCCGCTTCAGCATCGTCAACCTGTCGTTGAACGTGCGCAATCGAATACATCTGGCCCGCGTCATGAAGCGCATCCGCCTGATCAAGCCTGTCAGCAAGGTCTCGCGCGTCAAGAGTCGCAAGATCGTCAAGGCCGCCAGAACCTGAATCCCACACTTTCCCAAAACGACGCTCTCTGCAGGCGAGGATTACACCGTGGCACCAGACCAGATCATCAGCACCACCAGCGCCCCGGCAGCCATTGGCCCCTATTCTCAGGCGGTTCGCCATGGCGATCTGGTGTTCTTCTCCGGGCAGATTCCGCTGGACCCGGAAACTATGGAAGTGGTGACCGGCGGCATCGAAGTGCAGTCGGTCCGCGTGCTCGAGAACATGAGTGCAGTGGCGAAAGCGGCCGGCGGCTCGCTGCAGGACATCATCAAGTTGACGATCTTCCTGACTGACCTTGCGGACTTCGCAATCGTCAACGACACCATGAAACGCTACTTCGACGCGCCTTATCCCGCCCGCTCTACTGTTCAGGTCGCTGCCCTTCCACGCGGCGTGTCGATAGAGATCGAGGCGATCATGGCGGCCCCTGGCACCCTCTGAGACTCTGTCGATGACTGCCGAGCTTGCACCGCTGACAGTCCTCAAAGGTGTCGGACCCGGCGTGGCGACGCGACTTTCCGCCTTGCATCTGCATACGCTGCAGGACCTGCTGTTCCATCTGCCCCTGCGTTACCAGGACCGCACCCGCATCACCCCCATAGCCGCCAGCCACATCGGCAGCGAGCTGCTGCTCGAGGGCGAAGTGCTTGGCTGCGAAATCACGTTCGGACGCCGTCGCAGCCTGCTGTGCCGCATCAAGGATGCCACCGGCATCATCACACTGCGCTTCTACCACTTCAGTGCTGCCCAGAAGAACGCTCTGACACCAGGAGCTCGTGTACGCTGCTATGGCGAAGTGCGCGGCGGCAAGACGGGGCCCGAGCTCTACCATCCGGAGTATCAGGTGCTCAAGGGTGACGTTGGCCTGCCATTGGAAACCAGGCTGACACCCGTTTATCCCGTGACGGATGGTCTGCAGCAATCGCGCTTGCGCAGCCTTGTGGACCAGACGCTGGTGCTGCTCACCGACTCCATGCAGCTTACCGACTGGATTCCCGAACCCCTGCGCCGATCCCTGGGCTTCGCCTCACTCAGTGATGCCCTGTTGTTCCTTCACAGGCCACCGGTCAGCGGCGCGCTGCATTCGACACTGCACAGTCTGTCTGCCGGGCAGCATCCTGCCCAGCGCCGTCTCGCATTCGAAGAACTGCTGAGTCATCGGCTGTGTCTGCGACGCCTGCGTGAACAGGCTGATTTGCTCAACGCACCGGTGCTTGCCGGCCATGGCAAGCTGCGCGCCGCCTTTCTGGGCGCACTGCCCTTCGGGCTTACAGCCGCACAGGGTCGCGTGACCGGCGAGATTCTGGAGGACCTGCGCGACGGCAGTCCCATGCTGCGACTGCTGCAGGGGGACGTGGGTTCCGGCAAGACCATCGTTGCGGCCCTGGCGGCTCTGCAGGCTGTGGAAAGCGGCTTCCAGGCCGCCGTCATGGCACCGACAGAGCTGCTGGCCGAGCAACACTACCTGAACTTCTCGCGCTGGCTTGAACCTCTCGGCCTGCGGATTGGCTGGCTAAGCGGCAAGATCAAAGGTCGTCAGCGCGACGCTCAGTTGCAGTCCGTCGCCAGCGGTGAGTCTCACGTTGTCGTGGGAACCCATGCGCTGTTCCAGGAGCATGTGCACTTTGCGACGCTGGGCCTGATCATCATCGACGAGCAGCACCGGTTCGGGGTGCATCAACGGCTCGCCTTGCGCGAGAAGGGCGCCACAGGCAATCACGTCCCGCATCAGCTGGTAATGACAGCCACTCCCATTCCGCGCACCCTGGCAATGAGCGCCTATGCCGATCTGGACTGCAGCGTGATCGACGAACTGCCGCCGGGGCGCACGGCCGTCAATACCCTGGTCATCTCCAGTGCCCGGCGCGCCGAAATCATCACGCGCATTCATCACGCCTGTGCCGAGGGGGCGCAGGCGTACTGGGTTTGCACCCTGATAGAAGAGTCCGAGGCACTCCAATGCCAGGCGGCGGAAGCCACTGCCGAGGCTCTGCGACTGCAGCTGCCTGACCTGGCCATCGGTCTGGTGCATGGCCGCATGAAGCCACGGGACAAGTCCGCCGTGATGGACGCCTTCAAGGCGGGCGAACTGCAGTTGCTGGTCGCAACGACCGTGATCGAGGTGGGCGTCGATGTCCCCAATGCCAGCCTGATGATTATCGAGAATCCCGAGCGACTCGGACTTGCTCAGCTCCATCAGCTGCGGGGCCGTGTTGGCCGTGGCGCCGTGGCAAGTCATTGCGTGCTGCTCTATCAGGCGCCCTTGTCCGGGCTGGCGCAGCAACGCCTGAGCATTCTCAGGGACAGCACTGATGGCTTCCTGATCGCCGAAAAGGACCTCGAACTGCGCGGGCCGGGCCAGGTGCTCGGCACCCAGCAGACGGGGCTGATGAGCTTCCGCATCGCCGACCTCAGCCGCGATGCCGGCATGCTCGACCAGGTCAAGGAAAACGCAGACATAATGCTGCGCGATTATCCCGCTCACGTTGAGCCGCTGATCCGGCGCTGGCTCGGCGAGCGCGAACTCTACGGCAATGTCTGACCCGGGAACTGGCGGGTAGGCGGCAGACTATTCGCACAGCTATAATGGCCGCGCTTCCAACACCTTCTAAACTCGGCATGCGGCGTGGTCGCTCCGTCAACTCCACTACAAGATGCAGGCACACCATGCACACACAGCAGGCTGCTCAGATATATTCCGAACCCACCAATCCGGTGCGTGTCGTGTTGCTGCACGACGGCAGAGGACGGGGTCAGGTGGTGGTACCGGTATCGCACCTGCTGGATCTGAAGCTGCTGAACAGCCTTGTGGAACGCGAGCTGGTGCCCATGCGGCAGGCCGACATCGTTGCACTGACACGGGCGGGCAAGCTCACGCAGGTTGAGAGTGCTCCGGTATTCTTCCTGCTGCCCACCATCCTTGACGAAGCCGTTGCTGCCCACGCGGAGTGTCAGTTCGAGATCGTCACGGTGGACGGCATAGAGCGTCAGCAGGTGGCCCTGAGCACTGTGCGCGAGGCTCTGCGGGAATCCACTTACCGCGTGCGCGCCATCCGCTGCACGGTGCCCGGCGAACAATTGCAACTGCGACCGCCGGCCAGTGCGAATGATCTGGATCAGATCTTCAACTCCATCCGCAATTTCACCACGCTGCGGATCAAGCAACGACTTGAGGAAACGCTGGAGATTCCTCCCCTGCCGCAGACTGCGCAGCGCATCATCACATTGCGCGCCAATCCGGACGCGACGGTGAGTGAGCTGGCAGCGATTGTTGAATCGGACGCCAGCCTCGCCGCGCAGGTAGTCAGCTGGGCTTCGTCTCCCTACTATGCAGCGCCGAGCAAGATTCGCTCCGTGCAGGACGCCATCATGCGCGTGCTTGGCTTTGATCTGGTCAGCAACCTGGCTCTGGGCATGGCACTGGGCAATACCCTGGCCATGCCGAAGGACTGCCCGGACGGGTTCACACCCTACTGGCAACAGTCTGTATTTTGCTCCACTGCCGTAGAGGCGCTGGTGAAGCTGATGCCGCCCGCGAAGCGTCCGAGTGTCGGGCTTGCCAGCCTCAGCGGCCTGTTGCACAACTTTGGCTATCTGGTTCTGGCACACACCTTCCCTCCACACTTTGCTTCCATCTGCCGGTATGTCGAAGCGAATCCTCAGATCAGCCATACCGCCATCGATCATCACCTGCTGGGTGTCACGCGCGAACAGATCTCGGCGTGGCTGATGCAATTGTGGAACATGCCGCCGGAAGTGAGCGTGGCGCTGCGTTTCCAGAACGAGAGCGACTACGAAGGGGAGCATTGCGTGTATGCGCATCTGATCTTCATCGCCATGCGCATTCTGCGTCACCACGGCATCGGCGATGTACCCCCGGAAGAGATTCCCCTGGCTCTGTATCAGCGCTATGACCTGGACCCGGTGAAAGTCGCCGCCGCCATCGACAAGGTGATCGCGTCATCTGAAGATATCAAGAAGATGGCTGACAACTTCATATGATGAGGCGCGTGTGAGAAAGACGCTCGATTCCCTGAAGACTCGCATCGACGCCGTCACTGCGATTCTGGAACACTGGTTTGGCAGACAGTTTCCACGGGCGCATGCGCGTCTTCCTGCCTTCATTCAGCTCACGAGGCTCAATCGCCCGATTGGCATCTACCTGCTGTTGTGGCCTACGCTGGGAGCACTTTGGGTGGCTGCCGAGGGATTCCCTGATCTGCACCTGCTCGTCATCTTTGCACTGGGTACTGCGTTGATGCGTTCAGCCGGCTGTGCCATCAATGACTTTGCCGATACGCGCTTCGATGGCAATGTGTTGCGCACAAGGACTCGCCCCCTGATCGCAGGTACCGTGAAGCGCCATGAAGCACTGATTGTGTTCGGCACGCTGTGCGCCCTCGGCTTTGTGCTCCTGCTGTTTACCAACACGCTCACAATCCAGCTGTCATTCTTTGCCGTAATGATCGCCGCGCTGTATCCGTTCATGAAGCGCTTCACGAACCTTCCGCAAGTGGTGCTCGGCATCGCGTTCTCGTGGGGCATTCTGATGGCCTTCGCGGCACAGCGCGGCGAACTCCCGACACAGGCATGGCTTCTGTTTGTCGCCAACTGCCTGTGGACGGTGGCCTACGACACGCAATACGCCATGGTGGACAGGGACGACGATCTGAAGATAGGGGTCAAGTCGACGGCGATTCTGTTTGGCGATGCGGACCGTGTCATCATCGGTGCTCTGCAGGGCATGTTCCTGATGGCGATGCTGCTGGCCGGACGGCAGTTCGAGCTCGGAATGTTCTTCCATGGCGGCCTGGTGGCGGCAACAGTCCTTTTCGTGCATCAGGAGACGCTGACCCGGGGCCGCACGCCCGAAGGCTGTTTCGAGGCCTTCCTGAACAACCACCGCGTGGGCGCGGCGGTGTTCGCGGGAATCTTTCTGCACTACCTGTTCAACTGACAATTTTTGTTGTCGGCATGGGCCATGCTCGCGGCTCGGGGGCCCGCTGGCCCACCTCACCGCAAGTGCATCAACCACCCTCAACTGAAGGCCTGAATGCCCGTCTGCGCCCTGCCCAGAATCAGCGCGTGAATGTCCTGCGTGCCCTCGTAGGTGTTGACCACTTCGAGATTCTGCAAGTGACGCATCACCGGGTATTCATCGGAAATGCCATTGCCCCCCAGCATGTCCCGCGCAGCCCTGGCGGTGTCGAGCGCCTTCAGGCAGGAGTTGCGCTTGAGCATCGAGATCAGCGGCGGTGACAGCTTGTCCTGATCCCTCAGCCGCGAGCCCTGCAGACAGGCAAGCAGCCCGATGGCGATGTCCGTCTGCATGTCCGCCAGTTTCTTCTGGATGAGCTGGTTGGCCGCCAGTGGCCGGCCAAACTGCTGACGGTCAAGTGTGTACTGCAGCGCCGTCTTCCAGCAGGTCTCGGCCGCGCCCAGAGCGCCCCAGGCAATACCAAGCCGCGCGGAATTCAGGCAGCTGAAGGGGCCCTTCAGCCCCTGGACATTCGGCAACATGTTCTCGGCTGGCACGAACACATTGTCCATGACGATCTCGCCCGTGACAGAGGCGCGCAAGGCCAGTTTGCCTTCGATTTTCGGCGCTGACAGGCCCGGCATGCCTTTCTCTAGAATATAGCCACGGATCGTGCCGGCATCGTCCTTCGCCCACACCATGAAGATGTCGGCGATCGGCGAGTTGCTGATCCAGTTCTTCGCGCCGGAAAGCAGGTACCCGCCGTCCACACTGCGGGCCCTCGTGATCATGCCTGCAGGGTCAGAGCCGTGATCCGGCTCGGTCAGGCCGAAGCAGCCGATGTATTCGCCCGTCGCCAGCTTCGGCAGGTATTTCTGCCGCTGGGCCTCCGAGCCAAAGCTGTAGATGGGGTGCATGACCAGGCTGGACTGCACACTCATCATCGAGCGGTATCCGGAGTCGACGGATTCGACTTCGCGCGTCATCAGCCCGTAGCAGACATAGTTCACGCCCGCACAGCCATAACCCTCTATGGTGGCTCCGAGAAGGCCTATTTTCCCCATTTCACGGAAAATCGCTGGGTCCGTGTATTCCCTGCGATAAGCATCGCGCACGCGGGGCAGCAGTTTGTCCTGCGCGTACTGCCGCGCGGTATCGCGCACCAGGCGCTCTTCTAAGGAGAGCAGCTCATTCATCAGGAACGGATCCTGCCAGTTGAATTTTGCGGAATCGGAACTCGCGGACATGCTTGGCTCCCTGTTCGGCTGTCTGAGGTGCCGGAATGGTATCAACATGGCAGGGCATTAAGTAGCCGGCAGGCCGCGGGGATTTACGCGTGTACTGGTTATCCATTCAGGCTAGAATGCTTCGCCATGGACGTCTCATACCTTCTCGATTCCCTCAATGATCCCCAGCGGCAGGCTGTCGCGGCTCCCGCCAACAACCTGCTGGTGCTGGCCGGTGCCGGCAGCGGCAAGACCCGCGTGCTGGTGCATCGCATCGCGTGGCTGATGCAGATCGAGGGGGCCTCACCCTTCTCCATTCTGGCAGTGACCTTTACCAACAAGGCGGCGCGGGAGATGCGGCACCGCATCGAGCAGTTGCTGGAGCAGCCCGTCGGCCCGATGTGGGTAGGCACCTTTCACGGACTGGCCCACCGGCTGCTGCGCACGCACTGGCGCGAGGCGAATCTTCCGGAAAATTTCCACATTTTGGACAGCGACGATCAGCTGCGCCTGATCAAGCGCCTGTGCAGGAACATGGGGCTGAGCGAGGAGCGCTGGCCGCCCCGGCAATGCCAGTGGTACATCAATTCGCAGAAGGACGAAGGGCTGCGCCCGCAGCACATCGAACATTTCGGCGACGAGTACACCCGCAATCTGGTGGCACTCTACACGGCCTATGAAGAGGCCTGCCAGCGCGGCGGCATGGTGGATTTCGGCGAGATCCTGCTGCGCTCCCACGAACTGTGGCTGAACCATCCGCAGATCCTGCAGCATTATCAGCGCCGCTTCCGCCACATTCTCGTGGACGAGTTCCAGGACACCAACACCGTGCAGTATGCCTGGCTGCGGGTGTTGGCCGGCCGCGACAACTGCCTGATGGTGGTGGGCGACGACGATCAGTCGATCTATGGCTGGCGCGGAGCGAAGATCGAGAACATCCAGCGCTTCAATCAGGACTTCCCCGGCGCCGACATCGTGCGCCTGGAGCAGAATTACCGTTCCACTTCCACCATTCTGAAGGCGGCCAACAAGCTGATCGCCAACAATCAGGGCCGGCTGGGCAAGGAGTTGTGGACGCAGGACAGCGAAGGCGAAGCCATTTCTCTTTACGAAGCATTCAACGAACAGGATGAAGCGCGCTTCATTGTCGAGCGCCTGCAATCCTGGCTAAACACCGGACACCGCCTAAGTGAGGCAGCGATTCTGTATCGCTCCAATGCGCAGTCCCGCGAGATGGAAGATGCCTTGCTGCGCGTGGGCATGCCCTATCGCATCTACGGTGGCCATCGCTTCTACGAGCGCCTGGAGATCAAGAATGCACTGGCGTATCTGCGTCTGCTGATCAACCGCCACGACGACACCGCGATGGAACGCGTGATCAACGTGCCTACCCGCGGCATCGGCGACCAGACCATAGAAACGTTGCGTGGCATTGCGCGAAGCGAGGACATGTCGCTGTGGGCTGCCAGCGCGAAGGCCCTGGAACACGGTCTGCTGTCGGGTCGTGCGGCGAGTGCCGTGCAGCGTTTCCTCGACCTGATTCAAGCCCTGGATGCCGCGTGTGATTCGCTCGCGCTGGCGAAGAAGGTCGAGCATGTCATCACGTACAGCGGCATCATCGAACACCACGAAAAGGAAGGCGGCGAGAAGGCAGCCGGCCGCATCGAGAACCTGCAGGAGCTGGTGAACGCGGCGGGCAGTTACGATGAACTGGACCCGGACGCAGAGGCGATGGCCGTGGAGTCGCGGGAATTTCTGGCAGCTTTTCTGGATCAGGCATCGCTGGATGCAGGCGACGGGCAGGCCAGCGAATCTGACGACGCCGTGCAATTGATGACACTTCATTCCGCAAAGGGTCTGGAGTTCAGGTTGGTGTTTCTGGCGGGGATGGAGGAAGGTCTTTTTCCCCACAAGATGTCGATGGACGGCATTGCGGGACTGGAAGAAGAACGACGCCTTTGCTATGTGGGCATCACCCGCGCGCGTACCAAACTGTATCTGACCCACGCGGAGTCACGGCGCATGCACGGCGAGGTCAACATCACGCGGCCTTCGCGCTTCATCCGCGAGATTCCTGCCGACCTGATTGAACATGTCCGCATCAAATCCACCATCACCCGTCCAGCCTTCTACGGGCGACCTGCCCCTTCGCTGCAACAGGAAGACATTCCCGACACCGGTATCGCGCTGGGCGCGCGGGTTCGTCACGGCAAGTTTGGCGAAGGGGTGGTGCTCAATTGCGAAGGCCACGGCCCCAACGCGCGGGTGCAGGTCAACTTTCATGATGTGGGCAGCAAGTGGCTTGTGCTTTCCTATGCCAAACTGGAAGTGTTGTAGCCACTTTCTGAACGGGAGGTCCGCATGCTGGAAATTTCGCTGAATGTCTCGATCCCGGACGAGGAGATCGAGCTGAGCGCCATTCGCGCACAGGGCGCCGGTGGGCAGAACGTGAACAAGGTGTCGTCCGCCATTCACCTGCGCTTCGACATCCATGCGTCGTCCCTGCCCTTCTTCTACAAGCATCGTCTGCTGAATCTGCGGGATTCCCGCATCAGCAAGGACGGCGTGATCATCATCAAGGCCCAGCAGCACCGCACGCAGGAACTCAATCGTGAGGACGCGCTGAGCCGCCTGCAGACGCTGATCCGTGACGCCACAGTCATCCGCAAGAATCGGACCCCTACGAAACCTACTCGCGCCTCACAGCGCCGGCGCGTGGAAGGCAAGGTACTGCGCGGGCGTATCAAGGCGCTGCGCAACCCGGCCGTTACCGAGTAAGCGCAAAGCCTTCGTCACTCCAGCCAGTCACGCCCCCGATCATTTTCTTGACCGCCCGCGCCAGGGTCGCCAGGCGAATGGCCGCCTTGTCCGCGCCATTGCAATGGGGTCCGGCGCAATACACCACGAACAGCGTGTCGGGTGCATAGGCCGCCAGCGTCTGGGCATTGATGCGGGTGTGCGGCAGATTCACGGCGCCCGGAATGTGGGCCCTCTCATAGAGTTCGGCACCGCGCACATCCAGCAGCACGAAGTCCTGGCGCCCATTGCTGAGGGCGTGGTGCACGTCCCAGCAGTCGGTCTCAAACTGCAGCAGGGCTTCGAAGTGGGCCAGCGCGACGGCACTGTCGGCGGCAAAGGGTCTGGATACGGCGGATGACATGGCAATACTCCCGGTAGGTATTGTTTCGGAAGCAGTATTGCAGGCGGGGCCGCACGGGAGAATTGGCTGGCAAGACAAGTTTCGTTAAGATCCAGCCATCTTGCCTAGAGCTGCCATGAAGCGTGTCGCCATTCTGAGTTATGACAATACCGCGCTGTTCGAGCTGGGCTGCGCTGTCGAGCTGTTTGGTTTGCCAAGGCCAGAGATCGCACACTGGTACAGCGCCGAGGTCATCAGTTTCGAGGGCGGCCCCCTGCAGGCCACCAGCGGCCTGCAGATTCTGCCAAGGCAGGTGGCCTCGCTGGACGCCTGGGACATGCTCGTAATCCCCAGCTGGCCGACCCTGGGCGCTGCGGTGCCTGAGCCACTGCAGCAGGAGATTCTTGCGCTGCACGCCCGTGGCGGACGCCTGCTGTCCTTCTGCTCAGGCGCCTTCCTGCTGGCAGCCATCGGCCTGCTGGACGGGCGCCAGGCGACGACCCACTGGCGCTATGCCGAGCGCTTTCGGACGCGCTTTCCCAAGGTCCGCTACGCTGAGGATGTGCTGTATGTCTATGATGGGCGCATCGGCTGCTCCGCAGGCAGTGCTGCAGGCATCGATCTCGGCATCGAGGTGATTCGGGGAGACTTCGGCTATGAAGTGGCCAATCAAGTGGCGCGGCGCCTGGTGATGGCGGCACATCGCAGCGGCGGTCAGGCGCAGTTCGTGGAAACGCCGGTGCTCAGGAAGCCGGATCAGTTTGCGGCAGCGCTGGACTGGGCCACACAGAATCTGGACAAGCCCCTTGCCGTTGACGCCCTGGCGGCACGGGCGAACATGGCCCGGCGCAGCTTCGACCGCCATTTCCGGGCGTCCTTGAAGCTGACCCCCGGACAATGGCTGATACAGCAGCGGCTACTGCTGGCAAGGCAACTGCTGGAGTCAAGTGCGCTGCCCATGGAGCTGATTGCCGCGAAGTCGGGCTTCGCCAATGCCGTGACCATGCGGCACCATTTCCGGCAGGTGTTGGGGCTTTCGCCCTCACAGTTCCGCATGCAGTTCGGGCGGCAGAACGCGCAAGACTAGGCGGGCAGCTCGATGCGCCGCGTTCTGCCATTCGCATCGATTGCGACGAATACGAACAGGCCCTCGGCCACCTTGCGCTGGCCGGTGTGGGTCAGCGAGTTGGAGATCCAGACTTCGATGTTGATGTGCATGGAGCTGCGGCCGATCTCGATGATCTCGGCATAGCAGCTGACGATCGAGCCGACACTGACGGGGGCGAGGAAAGCCACGTTCTTGATGGCCACCGTCGCGCTGCGGCCACGCGTAACCTGCTTGGTGGCGATGCCTGCAGCCAGGTCCATCTGTGAGACCAGCCAGCCGCCGAAGATGTCGCCATTGGCATTGGTGTCCTTGGGCATTGCCAGCGTCTGCAGTGCCAGCTCGCCCACGGGCATCGGATCAACATCTGCATCATCCACTTTCTTCAGGCTCATGCTCGCTCCTTGTTGTTGTCTTTGTCGCTTCGGGTCACTTGTCAGAGTCAGTACATCATGCGCCAGGCTCCTGCCAGTTGCCAGCTGGTGAGCAGCAACAGCGCCGAGAGCACGGCGAAAAGCCCGAGAAACAGGTAGTAGAAAACGCGTCTGCAACGCATCAGCATGCGCTGACGCCAAGTCAATGTCGTGACAGCGGGTGGCGGCACCCGCGCAAAAAGTGTGAGGAACGCATGCAGCATGATGCACCACAGAAACAGCACGAGCGCCGGGATCAGATAGACATCGCCGGCCTGGTCCACAGACGTCAGCAGGATGCGCAATGCAGCACCAAGGGCCAACACGGCCACGACGAGCAGCACTGGCCGCAAGGCCATCCAGCGCCGGGCATATCCCTGCATTTGTTCGAGCATTGCGCAGCAGTCCTCGGCGCAGGTTAGAATACCGCAAGCCTACCCTTTCCGGACGCCCGAATGAACCCTGCTCCTTCACAGACCCTTGCACTGGTTGCCGGTTATCGCCCCGATGGCGAGACCATCATGGAGCGTCTCAGTGTTGAAGTTGTGGCAGACGCCAAGACCGCCGACGAGTACCGTCTGCTGAAATCTCCGGGGTTCCTGCGAGGCCTGGCCGCTGGCGATCGCATTCGCTTCCCAGCGCGCAAGGAAGCCGGATTCGAGATGCTGAAGCGCAGTGGCAATCTGAGCATCCGCGTGCTGCGCAAAGACGACCTCGACGCGGTAGCGCAGGTGCTGTCGCCGGAGCTCGAGCTGCTCGACGGCAGCCTCGACCAGCAGACTCTGCGGCTGCTGGTGTACAGCATTCACGTTTCCATCGGCTTCCAGACACTGGAGATTCTGCTGGACCGCATCATTGGTCAGTTTCCTGGCACCGTCTGGTACTATGGCAACGTCTACGACCCGGCTGACGGCGTGACCCCTCTGGACTGGTGGCAGGAATTCCTCGCGCCGGTGTGATCGAACTGCTGTTGTGAGGCCCTGATGCTGCTGGTCATTTCTCCCGCAAAGACGCTCGACTTTGAATCCCCGCTGCGCATCCGCAAGGCCACCCAACCGGATTTTCTCGAAGACTCCGCGCGGCTTGTCGACAATTTGCGGCAACTGACCCCTGCACAGATTTCTGCGCTGATGGACATCAGTCCCGCGCTGGGTGATTTGAACCGCGAGCGCTTCAACGCCTGGCACACACCCTTCGACAAGCACAATGCCCGACAGGCGCTGTTCGCCTTCAAGGGCGACGTGTATCTCGGGCTGGATGCCCCGGCACTGTCAGCGACAGACGTCAGCTATGCGCAGGAGCACCTGCGGATACTGTCCGGCCTGTATGGTCTTCTGCGCCCGCTCGATCTCATCCAGCCCTACCGGCTGGAGATGGGCACCACGTTCAAGGCATTGGGCAGCACTTCTCTTTATGACTTCTGGGGCGAGCGCGTCACAGCGGCACTGAACGACGCACTGCAGAAGCAGCGCTCGCCCCTGCTGGTCAATCTTGCCTCGGTCGAATACTACAAGGTGGTGCGCGAGAAGCAGTTGCAGGCCCGCGTCATCAGCCCGGTGTTCAAGGATTTCAGCAACGGGCAGTACAAAATCGTGAGTTTCTTTGCAAAAAAGGCCCGGGGGCTGATGAGCGCCTGGATCCTCCGCAACCGCCTCAAGAAGCCGGAAGATCTGCTGGCATTCGATGTCGATGGCTATCACTACAGTGCGAAGGATTCGACCGGTCACTCTCCGGTCTTTCTGCGCAGAGAGGACTGATTCGTGGAGCTCCCCTTCAGTCAGGCGTGTGAGAACAACAAGGACTTCATTCTGGCAGTGCTACGGCGGCATTTTGCAAAACCGGGCCGCGTGCTTGAAATTGCCGGAGGCACGGGACAGCACGCGGTGCACTTCGCCTCGCAGATGCCCTGGCTGCACTGGCAGAGCACTGACATCCCCTCCAACCTTGCACGCCTGAATGTGCGCATTGGCGCCGCAGCACTGTCCAACCTGCCCGAGGCCCTGTCTCTGGATGTCACGCAGCCGGACTGGACCGTGACGGGCCTTGACTATCTCTTCAGCGCCAACAGCCTGCACATCATGCCGCAGAATGCGGTGGTGGACTTCTTCCGGCCACTTCCCCATGTGCTCAACTGCGGTGCGCTTGTCTGCGTCTACGGGCCGTTCAAGTATGGAGGGGAGTTCACGACGCCAAGCAATGCCCAGTTCGATCTCTGGCTGAAGAGCAACGATCCGCGCAGCGGCGTTCGCGACATCGAAACCGTGCTGGGGCTGGCAGAAGACGCGGGCCTGAGGCTGCTGGAAGACAACGCCATGCCTGCCAACAATCAATTGCTGGTGTGGCAAAAACGCTGAGCGCAATCAGGGCAGGGTCGTGTTTTCAGTTGCGGAGGCCGGCACCTCGATAACGGCGGTCTCCCGGATCCATTCGCGCCAGATCGACACCAGCAGCGCCATGAGTACCGGGCCGATGAAAAGGCCCACAATCCCCATTGTCTTCACGCCCCCGATAAGGCCGAAAAAGGTCGGGAGAAAAGGAAGCTTCACCGGGCCACCAACCAGCTTCGGCCGAAGTGTCTTGTCGACAATGAACAGTTCAACTGTGCCCCAGGCCAGCAGACCCAGGCCGGCAGTGATGTCGCCAGTGCCCACCAGATAGATCGAAATAAGAGTGAAGGTCAGCGGCGCGCCCCCTGGAACCAGAGCCATGAAGCCTGTCAGTACGCCGAATGCTACCGGCGAAGGCACGCCTGCGATCCAGTAGGCCACGCCCAGCACCACCCCTTCCCCAATGGCAATGACAGTCATGCCCATCACCGTGGATGTCACCGTGGCCGGCACCACCCGCGAATAGCGCTTCCAGCGCTCCGGCAGGACGCGTTCGCCCACATTGTCCAACTCACCTGACAGGGCCTGGCCATCCTTGTACAGAAAGAACAACGTAATCAGCATGAACAGAAGGGTCAGCAACAGGCCGGCGGTGTCCCAGCCGAGGTTGAGCACCCAGCGCGAAATGCCCGTGATCTGTTCACCGCTTACCAGACTGACGATGACTCCCAGTTGCTGCGGCTCGCCCAGATACAAAGTCCACTGCTGTGCGAGCCAGCTTCCTGCCAGTGGCAGGGCCGCGACCCACTCGGGCACCGGCGCGCCTTCCTGATTCGCATGGGTGATCCAGTTCACTGCCGTGCCGATTTCTTCCAGTGCGAAGGTGAAGGCAACCGCGAGCGGAATCAGAATGCACAGGATCATGGCAATAACGGCGATGGACGCGGCTACCTTGTTGCTGCCACCACAGCGTGCCCGCAGACGCTGGTATAACGGCCAGCTGGCGAAACAGATGATCAACGCTGCCAGCACCGGCACGAGGAACCCAATGAAGAAATAGACACCCGCAGCCAGAATGAAGAGCAGAAGCGCGCGAGCGACTGCGACGTTGGTGAAAACAGGTTGCATGTTCAGGGACACTCCTGGGACGAGACTTGGACATCCGATGCGCTGCCTGGGGCGGGAGCGCGAGCGCAGTATACAGACAGTTTCCGCGTATTGTGTCTATTCGAGCGCTTGTCTTTCGAGAGTCTGCAGACGCACATCCACGGTCAGCTCGAGCCTGTCCAGAGCGGCTGCATGCGCCTTTCCCTGTGCGCTGGCGCGGAACAGATGGGGCGTCATGAGCAGCAGATCGGCGATTGCATCCGAAGTGCTCAGCGACAGCCTGAAGCGCAGGGCACTCTCCTGCTTGAGGACAAACCCTTCCGGTACCTGTGGTGTCTTGTCCCGCTCCGGTTTCAAAGTGGGGTAGATGATCTCGCGCAACTCGCGCAGATGCTCCGGACCCGAGTCCACCTGCAGCAGGCAGCCACCGGGCTTCAGTACCCGCGCAAACTCCGTGTAGACGGGGAATCCAAACATGCACAGGATCTGGTCGACAGAGTGAGACAGCACGGGCAGGTTCGCATTGCTGCCCACTACCCAGGTGCACAGGCGTTCCTGCCTGGCGGCCGCCAGTATCGCCCACTTGGAGATGTCCAGTCCCAGCAAGGCCAGCGGTTGCCCGGTGGCAGCCGCCAGCGCGCGCAGGTAGTAGCCCTCGCCGCAGCCGGCATCGAGACACGACAGTGGCTCAGCATTGGAAGGCGCATCGTGACCATCCCTCATCAAGGCCGCGCAAACGGCGGCGGCTATCGGCTGATAGTAGCCGGCGTTCAAAAAGCGTCGCCTGGCGGCCACCATCTCCTTGCTGTCGCCCGGATCACGGGAGCGCTTGTTCTGCACCGGGAGCAGGTAGGTATGGCCTTCGCGGGCAATGTCGAAGCTGTGGCCGGACGGGCAGCGCAAACTGGACCCTGCGCGATGCAATGGCTGCCTGTCGAGCGGGCAGGCCAGCGCCTGAAATGGGAGCAGGCTCATGGCGGTGTTGCTCTCAGTTGGGCAGTCCGTACAGCCTGCCGAACTTCTCGCGGGCGTACTGCACGAAGGGCACCGCGGTCAGCTCCTGACCAGTGGCACGTCGGCACAGCTCTGGCGCATCAAACTTGCTGCCATGCTGATGAATGTGGGTGCGCAGCCAGGCCAGCAGTCGGGCAACATCCCCGCGCTCCAGATCGGCGGCAATGTGGATGTCCTGCTGTTTCGCCGCGGCCATGAACATGGCGGCGTAAAGGTTGCCCAGTGTGTAGGTGGGGAAATAACCGAATGCCGCCTGGGACCAGTGCACATCCTGCAGCACGCCTTGCCTGTCATCGGGGGGCGTGATGCCCAGCAGTGCCTGCATACCGTCGCGCCAGGCGGCGGGCAGATCTGCCACCAGCAGATCGCCATTCACCAATGCCTGTTCCAATTCAAAACGCAGGATGATGTGCATGTTGTAGGTCAGCTCGTCCGCCTCGACACGGATCAGCGAAGGCTGCACCTTGTTGATCGCGCGGTGGAACTGCGTCACCGACACATTGCCGAGCTGGGCAGGGAAATGCGCCTGCAGTGTGGCGAAGTGCTTTTGCCAGTAACCCAGGCTGCGACCCACCTGATTCTCGAAGAGGCGCGACTGGCTTTCGTGAATGCCCGACGAAGTGCCCTGCGCCAGCGGTGTGCGGGACAGCGCCTCTGCAACCCCCTGTTCATAGAGCGCATGACCGGACTCATGGAGTGTCGCGAAAATCGCTGACGTGGCGAAGTCGGGCTGGTAGCGCGTGGTGATGCGCACATCCTCGCGGCCGAAGCTGGTACTGAAGGGATGCTGCACTTCGGCTAGATGGCCGCGGGTGAAATCGTAGCCAATCGACTCGGCCGCCTGGCGACAGAAAGTACGCTGCGCGTCGATGGCAAACGGCTGGTAAAGAATGCGGTCATCGATAGCGTCCAGCCTTTCGCCAATAGCCTGGATCAGGGGCACTGTCTCGCGCTTCACCGTAGCGAAGATGTCGCGCACGGCAGCCGTCTTCATGCCACGCTCGTACTGATTCAGCAGGGCATCATACTTCTCGTCGGCGTAGCCAAGAATCTCTGCAGATTCCCGCGCAATCTCGACCGCGCTTTCCAGATGCGGACGAAACGCGGCAAAGTCGTTGCGCTCGCGGGCATCGGCCCAGGCAGCCCCTGCTGCGCCTGTGACTTCGCTGCGCCGGCGCACGAACTCTGTCGGGAACAAGCGATCTTCATCAAACTGCCGGCGCACGTGGCGCAGCAGACTCGCGGCATCGCTGTCGTACGCGGCGCCGGACTGCTCCTGCTCCGCCGCCGCCAGCAGGTCGGCCATCTGCGTGCTGGTGGCCATCTCGTGCGCCAGCTGGTTGAGCGTGGTGATCTGCTGGGTGCGGCCGGTGTTGCCATGCACGGGCATGAAAGTCTCGCGATCCCAGTACAGCACGGCAATGGCTTTGTGAATATCGGACAGGGTGTGCAGCTTTGTCAGCAGCGCCTGGTAGTGCGCGCTCACGGCCGGCTGCCCCACAGTTTGGCCACGGCACGCTCACTGCCCACAGCACCAACGACAAAGCAGACCACGCCGACAACAAAGAACACGGCGGCGGGCAGGAAAGCGCCGGCGCCCCCGGCAATCATGCCGAAGAACAGCGACACGCCGGCCAGCAACAGGAACAGCGCACCAACTGCCAGCAATATCTTGCGGTGCGAGGGCTTGTACCCGTAGGGTTCGTCACCCTTCTCGAGAATGTTCAACAAGGGCGCAAACAGTGAGCGAAGCAGAGCGTGCATCAGTGTGTTCCGGATTGCTCCGCCTCCATGTTGCGGTTGACACCCAGAGCACTCCAGGCCTGACACGTGGGCATGACTTCGAGTGTGTTGATGTTCACGTGGGCCGGCACCGAGTTCACCCAGTGGATGATCTGCGCGACATCGTCGGCACTCAGGGGTTTGGTGCCCTCATAGACCTTGTCTGCCCGTGCCGCGTCGCCCTTGAAGCGCACGGTGGAGAAATTGGTGTCCGACATGCCCGGCTCGATGTTGGTGACGCGCACCCGCTTGCCCAGCAGGTCGGCACGCAGCGCCCGGGAAAAGTTCTGCACGAAGGCTTTGGTGGCGCCGTAGGCATTGCCCCCAGGGTACGGCCAGCTGCCCGCCGTGGAGCCGATATTGATGATATGGCCGGTGTTGCGCTCCACCATGCCCGGCAGCACCGCGCGCGTCACGCGCAGCAGGCCGGTCACATTGGTATCGATCATGGTTTCCCAGTCACTGAAGTCGGCGCGATGGGCCGGCTCCAGTCCCAGCGCCAGCCCGGCACTGTTGATCAGCACGTCGATGGCACGCTGGGACTCGGGCAGCGCGGCGAAGAAGGCATCCACGGAGTCCTGACTGGTCACATCCAGCGCGGCGGCGTACACGCTGCACTGCCCTGCCAGCGACGCCGCCAGGGCCTGCAGTTTGTCCAGACTGCGCGCCGCCAGAATCAAGGTGCAGCCGTCCTGCGCAAAGCGCCGGGCAGCGGCCTCTCCGAAACCCGATGACGCCCCGGTGATCATGACGACCTTGTGCATGACCACGCCCTCCCGCATCAGGCCAGCTTGAGGGGCAGACGCGTGATCACCTGACCGGTAATGGCCGCCAGCGCATTTGCCACGGCTGGCGCGATGGGCGGTGTGCCCGGCTCGCCAACACCGGAAGGCGCATTGGTGGACGCCACGATGTGCACTTCCACTTCCGGCATGGCATCCATGCGCAGCACGCGGTAGGTGTGGAAGTTGTCCTGGTCCACATTGCCTGCGGTCATGGTCACCTCATCCCCCAGCGCGGCCGACAGGCCATAGGCGATGGCGCTCTCGACCTGGGCGCGCACCACGTTCGGGTTCACCGCGATGCCGCAGTCGATGGCCGCAACGACGCGCTCCACCTTGAAGTTCGTGCCCTGCACCGACACGTCCACGATCTCGGCGACGGTGGAACCGAAGGAGGTATGCACTGCAACGCCGCGTCCCCAGCCTGCCGGCAGCTCTTTGGTGCCCCAGCCTGCTTTTTCGGCGGCGAGTTGCAGAACAGCGGTTTCACGGGGGTTGTTCTTGAGCAGGCCCAGTCTGAACGCCACCGGGTCGTCGCCAGCCTTGCGGGCCAGCACATCAATGAATACTTCCTTGCTGAAGGCCGTGTGAGTGTGGCCCACGGAGCGCCACCACTGGACAGGCACACCATTGGTGGGCGAATGCAGCTCCACCTGCCGCTCGGGAATTTCATAGGCCAGATCGGACAGCCCTTCCACCGAGGTAATGTCGATGCCGTTGACCATCATCATGGCCGCCAGGGGTGTGCCGGCCATGATGGACTGTCCGGCCACACGCACCTGGATGGCGGTAGGTCGGCCATTGACGTTGAGTGCGGCAGTCAGCTTGTGAACATAGGCCGGGCGGTAGTAGCCCGCGCGCATGTCGTCTTCACGGGACCACACCAGCTTCACCGGCGTACCCTGCACTTCGCGGGCGACACGCACTGCTTCCAGTACATAGTCCGAGGCTGGGTTGGCGCGACGGCCGAAGCCCCCGCCGGCGAACACGGTGTTGATCTTCACGTTCTCGATGCCGGTGCCCAGCAGCTGGGCGATGGCGGCCTGATCGCCGGTGGCGCTCTGGCAGCCATACCACATCTCGGCGGCAGCGCCGTCCACTTTGGCCACACAGTTCATGGGCTCCATCTGGGCGTGGGCCAGGTAGGGGAACTCGAACACCAGGGTCTGCACGTCGCGGGACTGGTTCAGGGTTTCTGATACATTGCCAACGGAGGCCGCCACCGCGCCTTCGGTGTCCACCAGTTCATGGTAGTGCGCCAGAATGTCGGTGGTGCCGCGGGTCTCGGCTGCCGAGTCATCCCACTCGACCTTCAGCAACTCGCGGCCCTTGGTGGCGCTCCAGTAGTCGCGAGCCACCACGGCGACGCCAGTATCGATGGCGAAGACGCTGACCACGCCGGCACGGGCCAGCGTGGCAGTGGCGTCGAAGGAGCGCACTTTGGCGCCGAAACGGGGGGCGTGCACGACGACGGCGGTCAGCATGCCGGGCAGCTGGACGTCCTGGGTATAGATCGCCGTGCCGTTGTGCTTGCCGGTGTCTTTGCGCAGGGTGTCATCGCGGCCGATCAAGGTGAACTGATCAGGCGTCTTCAGCGTCAGTGCGGTCACGTCCGGAGCGCTCTGCTGCGCAGCCGCCGTGGCCAGGTCGCCAAAGGTGGCTGTGTGGCTGCCGTGGGACACAACACCGCGGGATACGCGGATCTCACTGGCAGGCACACTCCACTGCGCAGCGGCCGCGTTCACCAGCATGGCTTTGGCGGCGGCGCCGGCCTGACGCATCTGCATGAAACTGTTGGCAATGGCAGTGCTGCCGCCGGTGCCCTGCTGGCCCATCAGCAGATTGGCGTACTTCTCGGTGTTCGCCGGGGCGTGCTCGCACACCACCTGGGCCCAGTCTGCATCCAGCTCGTCGGCGATACAGGTGGCCAGTCCGGTGTAGACGCCCTGTCCCATTTCGAGGTGCTTGATCATCACCTTGACGACGTTGTCAGGAGTGATGCTGACGAAGGCATTGAACTCGAGAGCGGCATCGGCAGCGCTCTGTGCCTGGGCAGCAATGCCACCAAAGTTGACACCGAGCATCAGGCCGGCCGTGGTGCCGGCAGAGACTTTCAGGAAGCTGCGACGGCTGGGGTCAACAGTCTGGCTTTTCAGGAATCGGGAGATGTTCATTATGCGGCTCCTCCGGTGTTCTTCAGCTGTGCGGCGGCCATGTGGATGCCGGCCTTGATGCGGGAGTAGGTGCCACAGCGGCAGATGTTGCCTGCCATGGCGGCTTCGATGTCGGCGTCAGTCGGCGCGCTGTTCTTTTCCAGCAGCGCCGTTGCAGACATCACCTGTCCGGACTGACAGTAGCCGCACTGCGGCACCTGCAGTTCCACCCAGGCGGCCTGCACGGCACGGGCCTGGGGCGACTGCAGCCCTTCAATGGTGGTGATGTTCCTGCCCACGGCATTGGCCACGGTCAGCACACAGGTGCGGGTGGCTACGCCGTCGATCTGCATGGTGCACGCGCCGCACTGGGCCACGCCGCAGCCGAACTTGCTGCCGGTGAAATTCAGATGATCGCGGACAGCCCACAGCAGGGGCATGTCGCCTTCCACGTCGACGTTGTGGGTTTGTCCGTTGATGGTGAGTTGGTAGGCCATGAGCCCTCCTTTAAATGGGGTAGCAGCGGATTGAGGTGCGTGATGGCGGGCATTGTATACGCTGTCGCAGGTCAGCGGGCGCAAAAAATCGCGCGGATGCCCTGCCACACTCACGGAATGAATATCTCCCGGCTGTACCACGGAATCGCCGTCACGCCCGTGAGCACTTCGGTGCCATCGAAAATACGGGAGAAGAGCGGGCCCGCTGCGATGAAGCTCAGCTGGCTGATACGGCTGCCGGGCTCGCCTGGACGCCCCAGCGCATCGGTGGCCTGGTCGATCTGGTAGGTGCGGGTGAAGTCCGGACGCTTGCCGGAGCGCAGGACGATGCGCGACTCGCGGCGCACGGGAGTGGCCTCCGTATAGGCCAGGCTCAGCTGCGCACGGTCGCCGCTCTGCGCTTCCATCGTCCAGGTCTCGCGGGATTCCCCACTCGCTTCGCCCTGCCCCGTGCTGGTCTTCTCGACACTGGCCTGCACGGCCGGCTGATACACCTCATAAGCGCCGGGCCCTTCCGGCGAGATGCCGGTGACGAGCATGGTGCCCGACTGTCCGCTGGCCTCGTTGCGCGCCTGCACCGACATCACCATGTAGCGGCTGGTGCCCGTACGAAGCACCTGTCCCTGCCCGTCCAGCACCAGGTGTCGGTCCATGAAGGTGATGGAGACTGCCGCTCTGTCCGGCGCTCCCTCCACGGGCGCCAGTGTCCAGCCGACAGGCAGCAGGGGGCTGACGCCCGCGTGGTTCACCTGGAAGCTTAGCGAGGTGCGGTTCTCGGTGCTCCACTCCACGTAATCCTGGGCGCTCGCCGACTGGAACATGGCGAAGGCGACTGCCAGCATTGGAAGGCGGCGAAACAGCAATTTGAAAATCGTCATCGGGACTTACTCCGGCAGGGCGAGCACCAGCAGTTCTGGCACTGGGTTGGTGAGAATGCTCAGGGCAATGTACTGGCGACCGTCCACCGCATAACTCATTGGCGCACCGCCGGCATTGGCAGGCAGGGGAATCGTCTTCAGCTGCTCGCCCGTCAGCTTGTCGCGGGCCACCAGCACCGCGCCTTCCAGTGTGGTCTGCGCGTGAATCAGCAAGGTGGGCGTCACAAGCACGGCGTGTTTGCCGCCGCCGCCAAGGGGAGGCAGATTGATGCCTGCCAGGTCCGGGTGATTGGTGACCGCCGCGAAGTCATCCCCATTGGCTACCTGCCAGAGGATCTCGCCCTTGTTCATGTCGAAGGCTGTGATCGTGGCATAGGGCGGCTTCAGCAGAGGCAGCCCGCGGGGCCCGCGTACGGCCTGGTTGGACAGGCGCACGTAGTTGAAGTTGGATTCGCTCGGGTCCAGCGTGGTCATCAATGGCGCATTCGGACTGTCTGTGGACGGCACGAACAGAATGTTGTTCTGCGGATCCACGCCAGCGCCCTGCCAGTTGGCGCCCCCGCCGGCGCCCGGCAGCATGAGCGTGCCGCGATTGCCGCCCTGGATGGTCTCGGATGGCGGCGTGAACAGCGGCCCCCAGGTGTACTCCTTCAGGATTTCTTCAGCTTCGGCCCGCAGCTCGGGGGTGAAGTCGATCAGAAAATCGAGCTCCATGCCCTGCCGCGCGAAGGCAGGCGGCTTGCTGGGGATGGGCTGTGTGGGGGACAGACGCTCGCCGGACAGGGCGCCACCCTGGGGCACCGGCGTTTCATTGATGGGCCACACCGGCTCTCCGGTCTCCCGGTCCAGCACATAGGTGAAGCCCTGCTTGGTGACCTGCGCCACCGCCTTGATGACCCGCCCGTCGACGGTGATGTCCAGCAGATTGGGGGCCGCCGGGTTGTCGAGATCCCAGACGCCGTGATGCACCGTCTGGTAGTGCCAGACGCGCTCGCCGGTGCGGGCATCCAGCGCCACGATGCTCTCGCTGAACAGGTTGTCGCCGGGCCGGTGACCGCCGTAGAAGTCGTCGGTAGCCGCTTCCATCGGCAGGTAGACGTAACCCAGCTCCAGGTCGGCACTCATCATGGACCATACGCCGGTATTGCCCGCCGTGCGCCACGAGTCGTCTTCCCAGGTGTCATTGCCGAACTCGCCTTCCAGGGGAATGGTGTGGAAGGTCCAGGCCACTTCGCCTGTGCGGATGTCATAGCCACGAATCCACAACGGCGGGCGCTCCTTGAAGCGCGGGCGGTTGGAGGTGATCTGGGACACCACCAGAATGTCGCCCACCACGATAGGCGGCGACACCGCGCCCAGGGGCGGCGCGCCCTGCCAGTCCAGCTCCCCTCGCACCGCGCGGGGAATGCCGTCGGTCATGTCCACCTGGCCATTGCCAAACTCGGTGTCGATGGCGCCGTCCTCGGCGTTCAGGGAATACAGATAGCCATCCTGCGTGGCGACCAGCACGCGCTTCTTCTGGCCGTCGGTCCAGTAAGCCACGCCGCGCTGATGGAAGCCGAGGGCGCCGACGGGGGCGCCGCTCAAGTAGATCTGCGGATTGAAACTCCAGAGCGTCGTGCCCGTCAGCGCATCAATGGCCGCCACCTGGTTCAGCGAAGTGATCATGTACAGCACGCCATCCACCATCAGCGGCGTGCCCTGCATGCGCCCGAACGAAACTTCCTGCCCCACTTCCTCCAGGTTCAGCGCGCCATCCAGCGATTGCCAGCGCCACGCAATGGCCAGGCGTTCAAAATTGTCGGCGTTGATCTGACTGAGACTGGTGTATTTCGTGGAGCCGGCATCGCCTCCGTAGGTGGGCCATTGGCCATCGGTCACGCCGTGCTGCGCCAGGGCGCCGAGGCTGAGGCTGCAAAGGCTGGCGGCAAATACCAGACGAGCCGTGGTCTTGCCTGTTGTTCTTGTTTTCAAGGCAGGGTCTCCCGTGTGCGTTAGGGCTGAGTGCTGGCTGGCAGTCTACCGCGAAGGGCTTGCGGGAGTGAAACAGTTGGGCGCGGAGGATTTCATGGCTCGTGCCCCTGTGCTGCCGATGTCATTCTGAACGGCAGCATTTGCGCCGCCTCACCTTGATACTGCCGGATATGCTCCGCCTCTCGCACCAGGAACTCCCCAATCGCCGCATCGAACTGGCGGTCGGCGATCCAGTGATTCGAATACGTGATGATCGGTTCAAAACCACGCTGGATCTTGTGCTCGCCCTGCGCGCCGGAGTCGAAGTGCTGCAAGCCGTGGGCGATGCAGTAGTCGATACCCTGGTAGTAGCAGGTTTCGAAGTGCAGAAACTGATAGTCATCGCGGCTGCCCCAGTAGCGGCCATACAGAGTGTTCCCGTCGCGCAGACTCAGCGCGGCGGCGATGGGCGTGCCTTCATGCAGGGCAAGCACCAGCAGGAGATTCTCCGGCATCGTGCGCCCCAGTTGCTCGAAGAAAGCAAGGTTCAGATAGCCCTGCTGGCCGCGCACCTGGTAGGTGTTCTGATAGAAGCTGTAGAAGGTCTGCCAGAGAGCGGGTGTGATTTCCTGGCCGCTGAGGTGCAGAAAATGAATGCCGGCACCGTGTACGGCGGCGCGCTCCTTGCGCAGATTCTTGCGCTTGCGGGAATTGAAGGTGGCCAGGAAATCGTCAAAGCAGGTGTAGCCGCGGTTGTACCAGTGGTACTGGCAGCCGATACGGGGCCGCAGTCCGGCGGCGTTCAGCAGTGCATGCTCTTCCGGTGTCGGGAACAGCACATGCCAGCTGCTGGCCCCGATTGTCTTCGCCCTGCCCAGCACGGCGGCGACGATGGCCATCGTGACAGCGGCGTGATCCGTGTCCCCGGCCAGGAGCAGGCGCGGGCCGCTGCTGGGCGTGAAGGGGACGGACGTCACCAGTTTCGGGTAATAGGCCATTCCATGCTGACGATAGGCGTCGGCCCAGGACCAGTCGAACACATATTCACCCCAGGAGTGGCGCTTGAGATAAAGCGGCAGCGCGGCCACGGGGCGACCATCCTGCAGCACCAGCAAAGGCTGCGGCTCCCAGCCTGTCTCCTTCGTCGCGCAGCCGCTTGCCTCGAGGGCGTGCAGAAAGGCATGGCGCAGAAACGGACTGGCGCCTCCGGCCAGGGCGTCCCAGACCCCTGCGTCAATGTCGGCGATGCGAGAATGAAACTGGAATTCGTATGCTGCTGCCAAGGACTGCCCCGCCTGCGCTGATGAACTGCTCCGGGCATTCTGGACATGGGGCCGCCGCTTGGCAACTGACGCTTCTTCAGTTCGCAGACGACTCGATGGCCGGGTAGTAATGCGCAGCACCTGCGATGACTTTCCCGTCTGTGTTGAACTGCAGGACTTCAACACACAGCCGTCCTCCCGAGCCGTTCGAGCGGTAGTGAATGGCGATGCTGTCTACCGACACAAAGGCCTGCAACAGCTCGAACTGCAGCGCCGAGCCCGGAGCGACGGCAGGCGCTCAATAGGCCCTGACGGCGTCCTTGCCTTGCAGACGACCTTTAGCGTTGAAGCCGCGCTGGGCGATCAGGGGCGAGCGCATCTCGAAGTCGGCACTGTAATGCGACAGGATGCGTTCGATATCGTGGCTGTTCCAGCGATCCACCCAGTCACTGGCGAAGGCATCCGCGAATGCCTGGGTGAGGAGCTGGCCTGGGGACTGGTCGGCGGCATGGGTCGTCATGGGGGTGATTCCTGTCTCAAGAAGCAGCAAGAAGCAGCAAGAAGCAGGCAAGCCTGCACAGAGTGGTCATGGAGTGGCTCCCGTTTATATCAACGTGGTTAATATATAACTGCGCCCCGATTTATATCAACATGCCTGATGTAATTTGCGGCAATGCCCTGAGGAGGACCCGCCTTGACCGAAGTGAATCTGGATACTTATCTGACCTTGATGCACCGTGCGTTTCGGGAGCTGGTTCGCGGGCCGGACGCCGTGCTGGCGCAGTCCGGGCTTGGCCGCGCCCATCACCGGGCCTTGTTCATGATCCGCCGCGAAGGCGAGTTGTCAGTGGGGGATCTGGCTTCGCATCTGGCCGTCACCAATCAGGCGCTGCACAAGACGCTGCAGCCGCTGCTCCGCCAGGGCCTGGTGCTGGTGCGCACCGATGCGGCGGACGCGCGGCGCCGACGCCTCTGTCTGAGCCCCGAGGGCGAGCGCCTTGAACACCAGATCTCGGGCATGCAGCGCGACGTGTTTGCGCGGGTCAGGCAGCAAGTGGGAGATGCGTGTATGGAAGACTGGTGCCGGGTGATGGCAGTGATGGAGAAAGAGGCGCTTGACCAGTCTCGCGGTAGCTAAATATCTGTATTTCCTGCTATATTGCAGCCATGAGCGAACCAGGAACACACCGCGTGGAACCGCACAACCCCATCAACAAGATCAGGGAGCATCACGACAGCCTGCGCAAATCCGAGCGCAAGGTAGCGGATTACATTCTTGACCACAGCGCTGCACTGATCAACATGCGCATCGTGGATGTGGCCTCCAGTGCCGAAGTCAGTGAACCCACCGTACTGCGCTTCTGCCGGGCGCTGGGCTATGACGGCTTCCAGTCTTTCAAACTGCAGCTGGCCCAGCACCTGGGCGCCAACAGCGGCTATTCGCAGTTCTCGGTGGATGACAACGATACGGCAGCAGATCTTTGCAACAAGGTGTTCGACTCGACGATCGGCTCTTTGCTGACGGTGCGCGACCAGCTGGACCCCGCCGTGCTGGAACAGGCCATCACCCGGCTAAGTCATGCCAGCCGTGTGGAGTTCTATGGCTTTGGCGCTTCCGGATCGGTGGCTGCCGACGCCCAACACAAGTTCTTCCGTCTGCAGGTGTCCTCCGCCGCCTATACCGACCCACACATTCAGCTGATGTCAGCCATCTCCCTGGGCGAAAACGATGTGGTGGTGGCCATCTCGCAATCCGGGCGCTCCAAGGCCTTGATTCAGAGTGTCAATCTGGCACTTGAGGCCGGGGCCACCGTCATCGGCCTGGCGCCGCAGAATACGCCCCTGAGTGAGCTATGCAGCATCGCGATCCATGTGAATGTCGAGGAGGACCAGCACGAGTTCACTCCGGTGTCGTCACGCATTGCGCACTTGCTGGTCATCGACGTGCTGGCCATGGGGGTGGCACGCTCCCGCAAGACTCTGCTGAAGGATCACCTGAAGCGGATGAACAAGAGCCTGCGCACGCTGCGAACCTACAAGTCCTGACCCTTTTGCAGTCTTGCCTGTTACTCCACCGTGACCGATTTGGCCAGATTGCGCGGGTGGTCGACATCCGTGCCTTTGAAGATCGCCACGTGATAAGCCAGCAGTTGCAGCGGAATCGTGTAAATGATCGGCGACAGGATGTCCGGGACGCTGGGCATATTCACAACCTTGCAGTTGCGATCGTTTTCGAAGCCGGCTGACTCGTCCGCAAATACAAACAGCTTGCCCCCGCGGGCACTCACCTCTGCCAGATTGCCTTTCAACTTGCCCAGCAGTTCGTCGTTTGGCGCCACGGCGATGACCGGCATCTTCTCGTCCACCAGAGCCAGCGGTCCGTGCTTCAGCTCACCCGCCGGATAGGCTTCCGCATGGATGTAGGAGATTTCCTTCAGTTTAAGAGCGCCTTCCTTTGCCACCGGATATTGAACGCCGCGTCCGAGAAACAGGGCATGATGCTTGTCCATCAGGCTCTTGGCGACCAGCTTGATCTGCTTGTCCAGCAACAAGGTACGCGACACCAGTCCTGACAAGGCATTCAGATCACGGACGTGCTTTTGCTCCGTCTCTTCGCTCATGCCTGTGCGCCGCGCCAGCACAAGTGTCAGCAGAAGAAGTGCACACAGTTGCGTCGTGAAGGCCTTCGTGGAAGCCACGCCGATTTCGCGCCCGGCAGTGGTCAGCAGGCAGAAGTCGGATTCGCGCACGAGTGAACTGGTGGCCACATTGCAGATGGCCAGATGGCCGACATACGCGCCGCTTTCCTTCGCATAACGCAGGGCCGCAAGGGTGTCGGCCGTCTCGCCCGATTGCGAGATCGTCACGAACAATGTGCCGGGCTGCACGATGATGTTGCGATAGCGGTAATCACTGGCGATATCGATCTGCGACGAGAGTTTGGCAATATTTTCGAGCCAGTACTTGGTGATCATGCCAGCGTGGTAACTGGTGCCGCAGGCCACTATCTGCACCTGTTGCACCTTGTCGAAGATAGCGCGGGACTTCACTCCGAACGCCTCCTCCAGCACATGCGTATCACTGATGCGCCCGTTCAGAGTGTTGCGGATGACCTGTGCCTGCTCGTGGATCTCCTTGAGCATGAAATGGCCGTACTCGCCCTTCTCGACCTCGGCGATCTCGCTGGTGATGTGGGTGACCTCACGCTGCACGCGCTTGTCTGCGTTCCATATCTTCACCTCTTTCAGATTAAGCTCCGCGATGTCGCCCTCTTCGAGGTACATGAAGCGGTCGGTAACCTGACCCAGCGCCAGCGCATCGGATGCGATGAAGTTTTCACCGATGCCAACACCGATGACGAGTGGGCTGCCACTGCGCGCCACCACGATCTTGTCGGGCTCATTCGTGCTGATCACGCACAGGCCGTACGCGCCATGCAGTTTCTTCACCGTCTGCTTTACCGCATCCAGCAGCGTTAGCCCCTGGGTTGAACAGGCCTGATGAATCAGATGGACTACGGCCTCTGTATCCGTTTCTGAGGTGAAGACATAGCCTTGGGCGATCAGATCCTGGCGCAGTGACTGATAGTTTTCGATGATGCCATTGTGCACGAGCGCGATTCGACCCGCAGACATGTGGGGATGCGCATTGCGCTCACTCGGTTCGCCATGGGTAGCCCACCGCGTGTGCGCGATACCAATGCGCCCCTCGAAGGGGCGCTGCGCCATGGACTCTTCAAGCTTGGCGACTTTTCCGGTGGCCTTGATGAAGTCGATGTCGTTGGTGATGGAATCCAGCAGCGCCATTCCCGCAGAGTCGTAGCCGCGATACTCAAGCCGGCGCAAGCCTTCCAGCAGAATTCCCGAAACATCACGCTGCGCAACCGCGCCCACTATTCCACACATGTACTGCTCCTTTTGACGTCGTTGCATTCAGGTGGGCGCTTGCGCGATCGCGCGCCGGCCTCGCCGCCGCCCCTGGCTGAACTATGGACTGGATTATTTCTTGACTGGCTTCTCCCAGCCCTCGATGTTGCGCTGACGCCCACGAGCAATCGCGAGATGCTTGCCCGGCACATCGCCGGTGATGGTAGAGCCTGCACCGATCGTCGCGTTTTCGCCAATCTTCACAGGCGCCACCAGCGCGGTGTTGGACCCCACAAAGACATTGTCTTCAATCAGTGTTTCGAACTTGTTCACGCCGTCGTAGTTGCAGGTGATGGTGCCGGCCCCGATATTCACATCACGCCCGATGATCGCGTCGCCGACATAGCTCAGATGACTTACCTTGGAGCCAGGCCCAATGACAGCCTTCTTCGTTTCCACGAAATTGCCTATTTTGGAACCTGTATTCAGAACAGTGCCTGCTCGCAATCTGGCAAAGGGCCCGACGAAACATTCAGCACCAATGTTTGTGCCATCAATGTGGGAGTTTGCATGCACAACTGAATTGTCGCCAATTGTCGCATTTTTGATGCACACATTGGGGCCAATCCGCACGCGGTTTCCAATGACAACCTTCCCTTCAAAAATACAGTTGATGTCGATCTCAACATCTCGTCCACACAACAATTCGCCACGCACATCGATGCGCGACGGGTCGGCCAGCGTGACGCCGCTTTCAAGAAGCTGCTGTGCAATGCGTCTCTGGTAATGCCTTTCCAGCTGCGCAAGCTGTACTTTGTTGTTTACGCCGAGCACTTCAAGCTCGTCATCGACCATAAGTGTCTCCACTTTCAATCCTTGTACCACGGCCAGTGCCACGATGTCTGTAAGGTAATATTCCCCTTGTGCGTTGTCGTTTTTCAACTGTCCCAGCCACTGTCGCAACTGCGACGCTTTCACGGCAAGGATGCCGCTATTGGTTTCGCGGATCTTTTTCTGCTCTGTATTCGCATCTTTCTCTTCCACGATGGCGATGGCATTGCCATTGGTGTCGCGAATGATGCGTCCGAGTCCGGTGGGATCGGCGCTTTTCAAGGTCAGAACTGCCAGTGCACCAGACTGCGCAAGGGCGACTAGAGAATTCAATGTACTTGCCTGAATGAGCGGGACATCGCCATAGAGCACCAGCACCAGACTCTCATCATTGACATGAGGGATGGCCTGGGCAACGGCGTGTCCGGTACCCAGTTGCTCTGACTGCATTGCCCATTGCACGGGCGCGCTTTGAAAGCTGCTCTGTATCTGGTGCGCCTCATGGCCTACAACGATATGAACAGCACGGGCCTGCAAGGCCAGAGCGGAGTCAACGACATGCTGCAACAGCGGCCGGCCCGCTACTTTGTGCAGGACTTTCGGCGTGTCGGAAAACATGCGTTTGCCTTTTCCAGCGGCAAGAATGACAACTTCGAGGGGGAGCGGGTTCAATGAGTTCATGGCGAAGGGATTCTGGATGACGGAACAGGCGGTTATCTTAACTGAGATTGCGCCGACAAGGTTTGCCGTGCATAAAAAAGGGCAGCCTGCGCTGCCCTTCCCGGTATGTCTTTTCTACCAGTTTACTTGCGCAGCTGACGCAATGCTCGCAATTGGGCAGCAGCTTCAGCGAGCTGGGCCGCTGCACGGGAGTATTCGAACTCGGAGTCCTTGTTCGTCATCGCGTCATTGGCGTCTTGAATTGCCTGCAGCGCTGCCGCTTCATTTACGTCATTGGCACGCAATGCCGTGTCAGCAAGCACTGTAACAACGCCGCTCTGTACTTCAAGGAAGCCGCCGGAAACGTAGTATATCTGCTCGGCTCCATCCTGCAGCACAACACGGACGGGGCCAGGAATCAGGGCCGTCAGCAGCGGGGCGTGCCCCGGCGCAATGCCGAGGTCTCCCAAGGTGCCTGTGGCAACCAGCAATTCCACGAGGCCTGAGTAGATTTTCTCCTCGGCGCTCACGATGTCACAGTGCATAGTCATGGCCATAAATCATTGCTCTCAGCTTACAGATTCCAGTGACAGGTTCGGATTACAGGTTTTTCGCCTTGGCGACAGCTTCTTCAATGCTGCCAACCATGTTGAACGCCTGCTCCGGGATTGTGTCGTAGTCGCCGGCCAGAATGCCTTTGAAGCCTGCGATCGTGTCTTTCAGCGACACGTACTTGCCGGGGGTGTTGGTAAACACTTCCGCAACGAAGAACGGCTGTGACAGGAAGCGCTGGATCTTGCGCGCACGGGATACGATCAGCTTGTCGCCTTCGGACAGTTCGTCCATACCCAGAATGGCAATGATGTCTTTCAGTTCCTTGTAACGCTGCAGTACAGACTGAACACCGCGAGCGACATCGTAGTGCTCCTGGCCAATGACCAGCGGATCCAGCTGGCGCGAGGTAGAGTCCAGCGGATCGATCGCAGGGTAGATACCCAGTTCGGCGATGGCGCGTGACAATACCACGGTAGCGTCAAGGTGAGCGAAGGTCGTCGCCGGAGACGGGTCGGTCAAGTCGTCCGCGGGCACGTATACGGCCTGGATGGAGGTAATCGAGCCAGTTTTGGTAGACGTGATGCGCTCCTGCAGAACGCCCATCTCTTCCGCCAGGGTGGGCTGGTAGCCTACCGCAGAAGGCATACGACCAAGCAGAGCGGATACTTCAGTACCCGCCAGCGTGTATCGGTAAATATTGTCCACGAAGAACAGAACGTCCCTGCCCTCGTCACGGAATTTCTCGGCCATTGTCAGACCGGTCAGTGCTACTCGCAGACGATTGCCGGGCGGCTCGTTCATCTGGCCGTACACCATCGCTACTTTGGAGTTGGTCAGGTTGTCCAGATCGATAACCTTGGACTCTGCCATTTCGTGGTAGAAGTCATTACCTTCACGAGTACGCTCACCCACGCCGGCAAACACTGACAGACCAGAGTGCGCCTTGGCGATATTGTTGATCAGCTCCATCATGTTCACGGTCTTGCCCACGCCAGCGCCGCCGAACAGACCTACCTTGCCGCCTTTGGCGAACGGGCAGATCAGGTCGATTACCTTGATGCCGGTTTCCAGCAGCTCATTGGACGCAGACAGTTCTTCGTACGCAGGCGCTTTGCGGTGAATCGGCATGCGATCCTGCTCACCAATCGGGCCACGTTCGTCGATCGGGTTGCCCAGAACGTCCATGATGCGGCCGAGCGTCTCGAGGCCCACGGGCACAGAGATGGGCGCGCCGGAATCTGTGACGTTGAGACCACGAGACAAGCCTTCAGTACTGCCCATCGCAATGGTGCGGACTACGCCGTCGCCCAGTTGCTGCTGTACTTCCAGCGTCGTTGCCTTGCCTTCAACCTGCAGTGCGTCATAGACCTTCGGGACCGAATCCCTGGGGAACTGCACGTCAATCACCGCGCCAATAATTTGAACGATACGACCGCTACTCATGTTCGGTTCCTCTTAAGTACTGAATTCCAGAATCTTGCTTGTCTGATTTGCCTGCGCATGCGGGGCGAGGCACTGTTCGTGTGGCTTATACCGCTGCCGCGCCACCCACGATTTCCGACAGTTCCTGCGTAATCGATGCCTGACGCGCCTTGTTGTAGATCAGCCCGAGATCCTTGATCAGATCTCCGGCGTTGTCCGTAGCGTTTTTCATTGCCATCATACGGGCAGCCTGCTCGCACGCTATATTCTCTACAACAGCTTGATATACCTGTGATTCGATGTAGCGAACAAGGAGTGAATCAAGTAGTTCTTGCGCATCAGGCTCGTAGATGTAGTCCCAGTGGTGCCTGTATTCCTTGTTTTCGGCAGCCTGCAGCGGCAGAAGCTGCGCGACTACCGGGGTCTGCGTCATCGTGTTGACGAACGTGTTGCTGACGATGTACAGACGGTCGATGCTGCCCGCAGCAAATTTGTCGAGCATCACCTTGACGGCACCGATTACGTCGTCAACTTTCGGTGTATCGCCAATCCCACGGACTGACGCTACAACGTTGCCACCAAAATTGTTGAAGAATGAGGCAGCCTTTGCGCCGATTACGCAGAACTCGATGCCGACATTCTCTTTCTTCCACCCCATCATCGCGCGCAAGGCTGCTTTGAAAGAGTTGACGTTCAGTCCCCCGCACAAGCCGCGGTCAGATGACACTACGATATAGCCAACCCGCTTTACGTCCCTTTCGGAGAAGTAAACGTGATGGTATTCAGGGGTTGCATTGGCAACGTGTCCGATGACTTCCCTCATGCGAGTTGCATAAGGGCGCCCCAGCGCCATGCGGTCCTGAGCCTTGCGCATCTTGCTGGCCGCAACCATTTCCATCGCACTGGTAATCTTCTGCGTGTTCTTGATGCTGGAGATCTTGGTTCTAATCTCTTTGCCGACAGCCATAACTCACCGTATTCCTGTCAATTACCAGGTTTGTGTTGCCTTGAACTTCTGAATCGCAGCCTTCAATTGCGCAGCGATGTCATCGTTGTAGTCACCCTTTTCATTGATCTTTGCCAGCAGAGCGGTGTGCTCACTGTTGGCATACGACAACAGGGCGCGCTCGAATGCGACAACCTTGTTCAGCTCCACATCTTTCAGGAAGCCGTCGTTGGCAGCGAAAAGCACCAGAGCCATTTCGGCTACGGAGAGCGGGGAATACTGAGATTGCTTCATCAGCTCGGTTACGCGCTGACCATGTTCAAGTTGCGCTCGTGTTGCTTCGTCAAGGTCAGAGGCGAACTGCGCGAAAGCAGCCAGCTCGCGGTACTGAGCTAGCGCGATACGGATACCGCCGCCCAGCTTCTTGATGATCTTGGTTTGTGCGGCGCCACCGACTCGGGATACCGACAGACCGGCGTTGATCGCAGGACGGATGCCTGAGTTGAACAGATTGCTCTCAAGGAAAATCTGGCCATCAGTGATTGAAATCACGTTGGTCGGTACGAAGGCTGATACGTCGCCCGCCTGTGTTTCAATGATAGGCAGTGCCGTCAGGGACCCGGTCTTGCCTTTCACTTCGCCATTGGTGAATTGTTCGACGTAATCAGCGCTGACGCGGGATGCGCGCTCCAGCAGACGGGAGTGTAGATAAAACACGTCTCCTGGGTATGCTTCACGACCCGGGGGACGGCGCAACAGCAGAGAGATCTGGCGGTAGGCCCACGCCTGCTTTGTCAAATCGTCATAAATGATCAGGGCATCCTGGCCTCGATCGCGGTAGAACTCACCCATTGAGCAACCGGCGTACGGAGCGATGAATTGCATGGATGCGGGATCAGATGCACTGGCAGCAACAACGATGGTGTACTCCATCGCGCCGTGCTCTTCCAGTTTGTTTACAACGTTGGCAATGGACGACTGCTTCTGTCCGATCGCAACATAAATACACTTAACGCCTTTGCCCTTCTGGTTGATGATTGCGTCAACGGCCACAGCAGTCTTGCCTACCTGACGGTCACCAATGATCAATTCGCGCTGACCACGGCCAATCGGCACCATCGCATCAATTGCCTTCAGACCAGTCTGAACGGGCTGATCAACTGACTGACGGGCGATTACGCCTGGAGCTACTTTCTCAACAGGAGAACTGTGTTTGGCATTGATGGGCCCTTTGCCATCGATTGGCTTGCCCAGTGCGTCTACAACTCGGCCTTCGAGCTCCGGGCCAACCGGCACCTCCAGAATGCGCTTGGTGCAGCGGCATGTCTGCCCTTCTGCAAGAGTCTTGTAGTCGCCGAGAACAACCGCACCCACTGAGTCGCGCTCAAGGTTCAGTGCCATACCGAAGATGCCGCCGTCGAACTCGATCATCTCGCCATACATGACGTCAGCGAGTCCGTGAATTCGAATGATACCGTCGGAAACGCTGACGATCGTGCCTTCATTCTTTGCTTGCACGGAAACATCGAGATTCTCGATACGCTGCTTAATGATTTCACTGATTTCTGATGGATTCAGTTGTTGCATGCTTTTTCCCTCATTCCCAGTCGTGCTAGGAATTCATTGCTTCGGCTAATTTGGTCAGTTTTCCCCGGACGGAACTGTCGATCACGGTGTCGCCCGCGCGAATCACTGCGCCACCGATCAGATTCCTGTCCACGCGGGTCTGCAACTTGATCTCTCTGTTCAAGCGAGTCTGAAGTGCCTGAGTAATTTTTTTCACAACGTCTTTGTTCAGCTCGAACGCGGTCGACAGCTCCACGTCTATTGTCATTTCCTGATTGGCCTTGAGTGACTCGAAAAGCTCGGAAATTTCTGGCAGCAGTTGCAGTCGCTTGTTCTCAGCCAGCAAGCGAACGAGATTTCCGGCCTTGGGCTTCAGCTCATCGCCGCACAGTTTTATCAGGATGCTGGCCTGTTCTGCTGCGGTCAGTGCAGGCGACAGCATGGTCCTGCGAACGGTATCGTGCGCAGCTACTCGTGCAAGCAGCTTGAGCGACTGGGACCACACGCTCAGCTCACCAGCGGCGAGTGCTACTTCAAAAGAAGCTTTCGCGTAGGGTCGGGCTAGTGTAATTGACTCTGCCATTGCTTATAGCTCTGCTGCGAGCTTGTTCATAAGCTCTTCGTTGGCGGCTTGATCAATCGTGGATTCCAGGATCTTCTCAGCGCCTGCGATCGCAATTGCGGCTACCTGTGCTCGCAATGCTTCTCTGGCTCTTTGAGTCTCCATGGCTATTTCAGCTTGCGCCGCAGCAATCAGTCGCTGTCCTTCGACTCGCGCTTTGTCTTTTGCCTCGTCGATAATCAGGTTGGCGCGCTTGCTGGCTTGCTCTATCAGCTCCGCTCCTTGCTGCTTCGCTGCGCGCAGCTCATCAGCCGCCTTGTTCTGTGCAAGATTCAAATCGCGCTGGGCCCGCTCTGCTGCCTCAAGTCCGTCAGCAATTTTGTTCTGTCTTTCTTCAAGAATCGCGGTAATGGGCGGCCAGACATACTTCATGCAGAACATGACAAATACTGCGAACGCAATAAGTTGCCCAATTATGGTTGCGTTGAGATTCATGCAAGTACCCCAAAATAAATATTTGTATTCAACATCGGTCTAACCGCTAACTTCCTGGCTATCCGCCCTGTCGATCAGATGAAGGGGTTTGCGAAAATGAACAGAAACGCCATGCCGACGCCGATGATGGAGATTACGTCCACGAAGGCTGCCACCAGGAAAAACTGGGTTTGCAGTTTCGGCGTCAGTTCCGGTTGACGAGCAGAGCTCTCAATCAGCTTGCCACCCAGGCTACCAAAACCGATCGCGGTTCCAGCACCACAGATGCCGAAAATGATTGCGGCTGCGAGCAAAGAAAAGGCTTGTATAGTTTCCATTTTTATCTCCAAGGTTTACTAAAATTAAAAGTGAGTTATCAGCTTGTATCAGTGAGTCGACTGATGAGCCTGATTCATGTACACGATGGTCAGCATCATGAACAGGTAGGCTTGCAATGTGACCACCAGAATGTGGAATACCGACCAGCCAAAATGCAGCGGTAACTGCCAGTAGCCCAAAAGTGCGATCACGAGGAAGATCACCTCTCCGGCAAAGAAGTTGCCGTAGAGTCGCAATGCCAGTGAAACAAATTTCGCGAAGAATCCGGGCAGTTCAAGCAGCAGGTTAAGCGGCATAGCCCACTTGCCGAAGGGGTGGAACGCAAATTCACCGAGGAATCCACCCAGGCCTTTGACTTTGATGCTGTAGTAAATAATCAGAATGAAGACGCCGATGGCAAAGCCGGCTGTGATATTCAGGTCGGTTGTTGGCACTGCCTTGAAGTAGAGATGCGGATCGCCGGCAACCCATTGCGCGAACAATGGAATTATATCTACCGGGATCAAATCCATCGTGTTCATCAGGAAGATCCAGCAGAAAATTGTGAGTGCGAGAGGGCCAATCAGATCGTTCTTGCCGAAGAAGGTGTTTTTGACGTTGGTTTGAACCATTTCGACAATAATTTCAATGAAGTTTTGCAACCCACCGGGTTTGTCAGAGGTCGCCTTGGAAATGCAGAAACGGAAAAGACCGAGAAACAATACACCCAGAATTAGGGAGATCATCATGGAATCTACATTGATTGCCCAGAAGCCCATTTCTGCAGCTTCTTCAGTCGAATGGGCAAATCCCCAAGTGCCATCAGCACGTTTGCCATAGGTAAGAAACCCCAGGTGATGCTGCACATATTCGGACGCTGTTTGTGCCGTTTCTACTACTTCGTGTGAATTTGCCATGAATTAAACTTTATAAAAGTAAATTTTGGGGACTTAAATTCCGCGCTTGTCCGTTTGCATCAGGATCAACGAGACCAAGCCTGTCAAATAAACAACTACGAACCCTGAAAACAGCGCTGGTGTGCTCAAAGGCTTTACGTAAACAAAAACCAAGCCAAACCCGGCGCAGGTCAATAAAATCTTGATTCCTTCACCGACATAAAACGCTCTGACGATTTTCTTTGCCGCTCTAGCACCTCTGTGCCGAAAGGCTTTTACAGAGAAGTATGCATTCGGTATGGCGCAGATCAATCCACCAGACAGCAAAGAATAAGCCACTACCAAATCCTGTGTCCCGTAGCCGATCACTGCAAGAAGAACTGCAGTTATGAACTGGCTGACAATTATTTTTCGGATTGGAGGAGCTTCTATGGTTGACACAGTGCTTTCAGCTTTCCAGCAGCATCCAATGCCGTGAAAGGCATCGCATTATAGGGACAATGGTAGACCTAATCAACTCCATATCGCCTTCATTTTATGTGAGCCAGTATGCCATCCAGCTCATCCAGGCTGTTGTATTTCAATGTCAATTTACCAGCCCCTCTGGTTGTGTGTTGTATCTGGACTCGAGCCCCAAGTGTCTCTGAGAGGCTTTCTTCCAGCCTGCGAATATCGGGATCGCTCACCAGCTCACTGGCCTTCTTGTCGGGTGCAGCTACCAATATTCTGCGAACCAATGACTCGGTCTGACGAACGGAAAGACCTTTTCCAGCTACCAATTTTGCCACTTCCGTCTGTTTCAAATCAGAGAGGGCTAGCATTGCGCGGGCATGACCCATTTCGATGTCGCCATGTTCCAGCATCAAGCGAACATCAGGATTCAGTGTAATAAGCCGGAGGAGATTGGTGACTGTGGCTCGCGACTTGCCAACGGCATCCGCGACCTCTTGTTGCGTCAATTCGAACTCTTCCTGAAGACGCTTGAGCGCCATAGCTTCTTCAATAGGATTGAGATCTTCTCGCTGGATGTTTTCAATCAACGCCATAGCGATGGCAGACTCGTCCGAGACTGGCTTGATGATTGCGGGGATCTTGTCGAGGCCGGCAATCTGACTGGCGCGCCAGCGGCGTTCGCCAGCAATTATCTCATAACGGGTATCTGAAATCGGCCGGACTACGATGGGTTGCATGACACCTTGGGCCCGGATAGAGCTTGCAAGATCCTGAAGAGCCTCTTCATGCATGTCTGTTCTTGGCTGGTATTTGCCTCGTTGAATCAATTCTATCGGGATGTTGCGCAACTCTCCGTCTTTGTCTGCAACAGGCACCATCGCATCCCCAGATCCGCTCTGGATTGAAGAAGACTGGTTTTTACTGGCACTCAGGAGCGCGTCGAGCCCTCTGCCCAATTTTTTCTTGGCCGTCATTTTTGTTCCACTTTCCTGAACTCTTTTGGGGGGTATGCCTTCTTACTGTGCCAGTGCTGCCTGCTCCTGACGCCTCAACATCTCACCCGCCAACGCCAGGTAAGCTACTGCACCACGTGATTGTCTGTCGTACTGAAGCACTGGCATGCCATAACTGGGTGCTTCTGCAAGACGAATATTTCGTGGCACTACTGTGCGATAGACCTTGTCGCCAAAATGTGTGAATAACTGGTTGGAGACTTCCAGGGTCAATTTGCTGCGAGGATCATACATTGTACGCAGAATGCCTTCGATCTTCAGACCAGGATTCAAGGCGGAAGCAATTGCCTGAATAGTGTCCACCAATGCCGACAACCCTTCCAGCGCATAGTACTCACACTGCATCGGAATTATCACGCCGTGTGCGGCCACTAGCGCGTTTACAGTCAGCATGTTGAGTGACGGTGGGCAATCTATGACAATGAAATCGTATTTGTCAGCAACGTCTGCGATCAAGGATTTAAGTCGACCTTCAGATCCATCCCTCTGCAACAAGGCCACTTCAGCTGCTGTGAGATCACCATTGGCCGGCAAGATGTCAACGCCAGCAGCCGTAGTCAACAGTGCATCCGCCAGTACTGCCTCGCCCATAAGCACTTCATAAATCGACAAGGACAGATCACCCTTGTTGATTCCGCTTCCCATCGTTGCATTGCCTTGCGGATCAAGATCTATCAGCAGAGTACGTCGTTTCGTGGCGCGCAGTGAGGCGGCAAGATTGACGGAGGTTGTTGTTTTACCAACACCACCCTTCTGATTTGCAACTGCGATTACTTTGGCCAATTCGTCCTTACTCCGCGTTCTTTGCAAGCAGCTCAATGATGTGACGCTCACCGTCACAGCCAGGAACACTGACTTTTACCACTCTTCCGATCACTACGTTGTCTGGGAGCTGGGCGAGCTCCTCTGCTGGAAGCACGCCCTTCATTGCCAGAATTCTTGTCTGCACGTCCTGAGCTCCGCTCTTGAACAAATGCTGCGTGAGCTTCACCAGATCCACAAGGGAAGAAAACGCCCTGGTAACAATAGTGTCTATTGGAAGCGGCTCCTTGAAGTTCTCTATTCTAAGATTGCGCACTTCTACATTGGCAAGCCCCAGTTGCACCTTGGCTTGAAAGACAAACCGAGTCTTCTTTCCATTGCTGTCGAGAAGCACAAAGGTTTTTTCCGGGTAGCAAATTGCCAGTGGTATTCCCGGCAGGCCGGGCCCGGTGCCAACATCAAGAATACAGCGGCCGGTAATCATGGGAACAAGCGTCAGGCTGTCCAGCAGATGCCTGGATAGCATGCTGGAAGAATCCTTGATTCCAGAAAGATTGAACGTCTTGTTCCATTTGAGCAGCAATTCAAGATAGTCAACGAGCTGATTGACCTGATGATCGCTCAACGAAAGCCCTATGGCATTCATACCGCTGCGTAGTTCCGCTCGGTTATGTGATCCAGTCTCTTCCATGAAGATGCGACCCGCCTTGTTCAAGCCGACTTCTTGCGAATTGCGTCGTACTTTTTGAGGTAGATCAGCAACAAGGAAATGGCAGCGGGAGTCATTCCAGGAATTCTAGTCGCCCTGGCTATGGTTTCTGGCCTTGCCTTGAGCAACTTCTGCTTGAGTTCATTCGACAAACCCTGCATCTGAGCATAATCAAAATCTTCGGGCAGAATGGTGTTGTCCTGTCGCTTCAGCTTCTTGATGTCTTCTTCCTGCCGGTCAATATAGCCTTGGTATTTTATGTGGATCTCTACCTGCTCATTGATCTGTCTGGCGACTTCGGGCTCTTCTGTGCCGTTTCTATCTTTTTCAGAAATCGCATTCAGCAGATTTTCGTAGCGCACTTCCGGCCTGGCGAGCAAATCAGCAAGGCTGTATTCTCTTGAAATTGGCTTCTCTATCATTTCATTGATTTTAAAAGCTTTTTCAGTGTCTGGCTGGATCCAGACTGTACGCAATCTTGCCAATTCAGCGTCAATCGCATCACGCTTGCGATTGAAAAGTATCCAGCGCTTGTCATCCACAAGTCCAAGATCTCGACCAATACTGGTAAGTCGCAGATCAGCGTTGTCTTCTCGCAACAGCAAACGATATTCCGCACGGCTGGTAAACATTCTGTAAGGTTCGTTGGTGCCAAGACTGATCAGGTCGTCAACCAGAACTCCGATATAGGCCTCATCCCTGCGAGGACACCAGGGTTCCTTGCCTTGCGCTGCCAGCCCAGCATTCAGTCCTGCAAGCAAACCCTGTGCTGCTGCCTCTTCGTAGCCAGTGGTGCCATTTATCTGACCTGCAAAGTAAAGGCCCTCAATGAATCTGGTTTCCAGTGAATAATGCAGATCGCGAGGGTCAAAGAAGTCGTACTCAATCGCATAACCTGGCCTGGTTATGTGGGCATTCTCGAAGCCTTTGATTTCTCTTACCAATGCCAGCTGAACATCAAACGGAAGGCTGGTCGAAATACCATTGGGATAGAGCTCGTGCGTACCGAGCCCCTCAGGTTCGACAAATATCTGGTGGGATGTCTTGTCGGCAAAGCGCATTACCTTGTCTTCTATTGATGGGCAGTAGCGTGGCCCCAGCCCTTCTATGACACCTGTATACATTGGTGATCTGTCCAACCCACCGCGAATTATGTCGTGGCAGCGCTCATTGGTACTGGTGATGTAGCAATTGATCTGGCGTGGGTGCTCTTCAACACTCCCTAGATAGGACATTACTGGAGTCGGTGTGTCGCCGGGCTGTTTCTCCATGACAGAAAAATCCACAGATCTCGCATCGATTCGAGGTGGTGTCCCTGTTTTGAGTCGTCCGACATTGAAAGGCAGCTCTCGAAGTCTTCTTGCAAGCGCAATGGAAGGGGGGTCACCTGCACGGCCGCCCGCACTGTTTTCCAGTCCGATATGGATCTTGCCGCCCAGGAATGTGCCTGTTGTGAGAACAACCCGCCCAGCCATGAAACGTAATCCCATCTGTGTCACTACACCAGCCACTTTGCCTTGATTCACAATAAGGTCATCGACCGCTTGCTGGAAAATGTCAAGATTCTGCTGATTTTCCAGAATGCTTCTGACAGCCGACTTGTACAAGGCACGATCAGCCTGTGCTCGTGTAGCGCGAACGGCAGGACCTTTGCTGCTGTTGAGAATTCTGAATTGTATTCCCGCACGGTCCGTGGCTCGTGCCATCGCGCCACCTAGAGCGTCAATCTCTTTGACAAGGTGAGTCTTGCCGATACCGCCAATTGCAGGATTACAGGACATCTGACCCAGTGTTTCGATATTGTGAGTAATCAGCAAGGTACGAACACCCATGCGGGCAGCAGCAAGTGCTGCCTCAGTGCCGGCATGTCCGCCACCGACCACGATGACGTCGTATTCTTTCGAAAAGATCATGAGTTACCCGGTGAATGAGCCAAGGATCGAGGGTCGGACAGTATAAACCCTCAAATTGAAATTTGAAGCTATAAAAAACAGGCTGTTGCAGTTATACAAACAAACAAAAATATATCTCTAAATATTGAGATTGAAGACAAATACTTAATGATGTTACTGATTATGGCAAGCAGGCTATCTGTTGAAAAGTGATTTTTTTTTATAAAAATCAATTTGTTGTGGATTTATAAGTCGGTTGACTAATGCGGTTTAAGCTCTTTGCAAGCCGTTTATTACCTGTGTTCAAAGAGAACCTTTATACATTCGAGATTTTTCTTGAATTTTGATCCACCGGTTATAGATATGTTTTCCCACTGTTAATCACAGCTTGATCCACAGAACTATTTTCCAATACAGAAACTGGAAAATATTCTGCCAAGCAGATCATCAGCGGTAAATTCTCCGGTTATCTCTCCAAGATACCGGTGCGCCAAGCGCAGATCTTCTGCAACCAGCTCGGAGGATCTTTGGTATGAAAGCTGATCATGTGCCCTGTGAAGATGGTTACGCGAGGACTCCAACGCCTGAAGGTGCCTTCGCCTGGCTGTAAAACTACCTTCTTCGGACGCCTGAAAGCCCATGCAGGATTTCAGATGCTGTTGCAGGATATCGATACCTTTCTTGTGCTTTGCCGACAAGTAAACGGAGGTTATTGACTGATTCTCGGCAATTGGATGGGATTCCAAAGCAGGTGCTTTCATCTGCAGATCAATTTTGTTTCGAATGATGGTTATCCGTGCTGGATCCAGACGGGTAGTCTTGAAGAAGGGTTCCATGTTTTCGAGGTACTCCTGAATGCACGAAGCCTCCAGAGAGTCATTCACAGAATCTACAACAAGCAGAATCCGATCGGCTTGGTCAATCGCGCTCAAGGCCCGTCTTATGCCTTCTCGTTCTACAGGATCGTTGCTTTCTCGCAATCCTGCCGTATCTGTAACATGCAGCGGCATGCCATCAATGTTCAAGTGCTCAAGAAGGGTGTCACGAGTTGTCCCCGCAATTTCGGTGACTATCGCCGTATTTTTACCAGCAAGAGCATTCAACAAGCTGGATTTTCCAGCGTTTGGCTTTCCAGCAATAACGACAGACATACCTTCACGGAGAATGCTGCCTTGCTTGGCGCGGCTGAAAATATCGTCTAGAGATGCAATGATCTCACTTAGTCTTGTTACCGTTCGACCTTGTGTAAGGAAGTCGATTTCTTCATCGGCAAAGTCAATTGCAGCTTCAATGAATACTCGCAATTCAACAATTGACTCTGACAGCGAGTAAATCAGTTTTGAAAAATCACCCTGTAAAGTGCGAACGGCGCTTCTTGCTGCAGCGGAGCTGCTGGATTCGATAAGATCAGCAATCGCTTCAGCTTGTGCCAGATCTATTTTTCCGTTAAGGAAAGCACGTTCTGAAAACTCACCAGGTCTGGCAATTCTTGCTCCATACTTGAGGACTTCCTTCACTAACAAGTCAAGGATGAAGTAACCACCATGACCCTGGAGTTCCAATATGTCTTCGCCCGTAAAGGAATTCGGTGACGCAAAAAAGAGAGCAATACCTTTATCTACCGGCTCCCCATGCTGGTCAAGAAACGCGGAGTAATGTGCATAACGAGGGACTGGAGAAAAACCGAGAATTCCCTCTGCTATGTGCAAGCAAAGGGGACCAGAAACTCGGACTACACCGACGCCACTTTTTCCCGGCGGTGTAGTGATTGCGCAGATGGTGTCGCTGTCTATTGATAACGACATGGCAGTATCAGGCTTTCTTGGCCTCGTACTCCTTGTCGATTTTCCGCGTGATGTACCACTGTTGCATGATTCCGAGGACGCTGTTTGCAAGCCAGTAAAGTACAAGTCCGGCTGGGAACCACAAGAAGAAAACCGTCATTACGACAGGCATGAATCGCATGATCTTTGCCTGCATGGGATCTGCAGGAACCGGGCTGAGAAGAGATTGTGCATACATGGATATCCCCATCAGCAAGGGCAGTACAAAGAAGGGATCCATTACTGAAAGGTCATTGATCCAGAGAATAAAAGGCGCCTGTCGTAACTCAACACTTTCCATCAATACCCAATACAAAGCGATGAATACAGGCATTTGTACCAGCATGGGCAGGCAACCACCGAAAGGATTGATCTTTTCCTTTTGGTAGAGCTCCATCGTCGCTTTCTGCAATTTCATTTTATCATCGCCGTAACGCTCCTTGAGTTGGACCATCTTGGGCATGACGCGACGCATGTTCGCCATTGAGCGATAGCTAGTTGCAGATAATTTGTAGAACAGCCCTTTGACTGTGACTGTCAAAAGGAGAATGGCCCACCCGTAGTTTCCGACCAGCGCATTGATTTTTGTCAGCAACCAGTAAATAGGCGACGCGACAAACCAAAGCCACCCGTAGTCTATCGTCAGATCGAGATTTGGTGAAATTTCCTTGAGGACGTATTGATCCTTTGGGCCTGCATAAAAGGACACTTGCTGGGTCAATTCAGTACCGGGCGCTACGGTAAATTCAGGACCGGTAAACCCTGCTATGTATTCGCTGGGGTTTTGTGGGCTTCTGCGCATGGAAAAAGTATTAAGTGCATCAATGGACGGAATCCAGGCCGACAGAAAATAATGCTGGCTCATGGCGATCCACCCGCCAGTCAGCTCATGTGGTGATATGCCGTTGTCGACATCGCCAAAATCTACTTTGTAGTAGGGGTCATTGAGTGCGGTTGCGGCGAAACCCATGAATGATGACATCCCTATCCCACCAGCGCTGCTGGGGTCTGGAAATGTTGTTCTATTGATCTGACCGAACAAATTGGCCTGCCAGACACTGTTTGTCGTGTTGTTTACGATGTAACTGAGTTTGACAAGATAACTGCCTCGCTCAAATGTAAATCGCTTGGTTATTTGCACCCCGTTGGAAGCAACATGAAGCAAGTCGATGTCGATGGACTCAGCTGAGTCACTCAATGTAAAACTGTCTGACGGTGCGGAGTAAAGAGCGCGTGAAGTATTGTCGATGCCGTTGCGTCCGACCAGGCCACTCTTGGCGACATATGTTCTTTGAGCGTTGCTTTCGAGGAGAATGAACGGGTCATTCTCAACGTCAATCTGGCGCCTGTACTGTGGTAAAGATATTTCGAGAATATCTCCACCGTTTCTGTCCAAAGTTACGTGCAACACGTCAGTTGAAACGACGACGCGAGTGTCTCCGACCTGCGGAGGCGGCGAAGTGCTGGGTGAAGAAACATTCGGTACGTCTGAACTGGAAACGGCGACAGTTGATGCTGGCGCAGTCGGCGTGTCAATGGCTGCAGACGCGACTTGCTCGGAAACAGGTTCAGAGAGTGCAACCCTTGGATAATCTTCCTGCCAGGCAAGCAGAAGCATATAGGACACGACCGCGAGGCCACCGATGATGAGGTATTTTAAGGATTCCATTTTCTTTGAATGCTATCTCGGTGAGCTGGAGGATTTTCGTGAATGACAAATGTCTGGAACGAGATCTATACCGCCTTCATGCCAAGGATGACACTTTAGAATTCGTTTCGTTCCCAGTTGTATACCGCGAGCGAGGCCATGTTTCTCAATGGCCTCCTGAGTGTAGTGAGAACACGAAGGGTAGAAGCGGCATTGACGACCGATCAACAAACTCAAAGTGAGCTGGTAGACAGTAATCAGCTTGATGACCAGTTTACTCAACATCTAGTTCGCCTCGTGTGACAAGGGGCGTCCGGATTTCTGTATCAAGTCCTGCCAGAGTTTCTCGATCTTTGATCGAATGACATCTTTGCCCAGGGAGCCGATTCCGCTGCGCGCTAGGATAACGATGTCTACAGCAGGGAGCAAACCTTGATTGTGCCTGAAGGACTCTCGAAGTATGCGTTTGACTCGGTTTCGGTCAACTGCTCTTGAGATGTTCTTCTTGGCGATCACCAGTCCCAGTCGAGGGCAGAGAAGATTGCCAGATACCGCCAGCACGAGTAGGTGCTGGCAGGAGACCTTGAAGCGAGCATTCTTGAAAACAGGTTGAAAGTCCGAAGCGCCAAGTAGACGTCGCTTTTTGCCGAATCTGAATTCAGACACAGGATCTACTTGTGTGAGTGCTGTCGACTTAAGGATTGAATCGTTTACGCTGTGAGTTTCGCACGGCCACAAGCACGGCGTCTCTTGATTACAAGTCGGCCGCCTTTGGTCGCCATACGAGCACGAAAACCATGAGTACGTGCGCGCTTCAATAGACTTGGCTGAAAGGTTCTTTTCATGATGAATTCCAATGTGATCTTTAAAGATAAGTCGGTTTCAAACCGAGCGCGAATTCTAGTCGTTTAGAGGGGGCATTGCAAATGCAAAGCCTGGAGAAAGCACAGTAATCCAGTTTGGCCTGCAGTTTCCCGTGATTCCTTGAGTCCGTTGAGCTATACGTGGTTGATAACAAGTTATCCACAGGTAATTAAGAATTTTGGATCAGGGCGAAATTTGCAGAATTTTCAGTGTCAAGCCCGCCTATCAAACTGTAACAACATGATATTTATAATAAAAAAATTGAAAGGAATAGTGGTTTAACTTAGACTTGTTTGTGGATAAGTACCTTCTCACGCGCTAGAATCCGTTTCCAATCTAGTACAAGAAGATCCACGAAGGGTAAGTAAAGAGTGAATTCGGTAAACTGGCAAACCTGTGTCAATTGTCTCAAAAGTGAGCTTCCCTCCCAGCAGTTCAACACCTGGATCCGGCCTCTGCAAGCAGAGGCCAGTTCAAATGAGCTTCGACTCTATGCCCCCAACAGATTCATTCTGGATTGGGTAAGAGACAAGTTTCTGGTCAGGATCAAGGAGCTTCTCAAGGAGCATTCTCCTGATCGGTCGGTAGAGTTGATCTTTGAAGTTGGGGACAAGTTTCAAATCGAGCGCTCTGAGTCTTCGCCCATGGAGGTTAAGTCCCTCAATGCGCAAGGTTTGGCGATTGAGCGCAACGAGTCGATTCTCGTGTCTCGGATCGAGAGCCGGGATGGAGCCGTTATTGTCCCCCCGCCAAGCTCTCCTGTTTCCAAGACCTCTTTGATTCGCCGGACTTCTCGCAATATGGAAGTCATTATTGATGGAAAGCTCCGACACAAGGGAAGTTTGAATCCAGAGAATACCTTCGACAATTTCATTGAGGGGAAATCAAATCAACTTGCGCGAGCTGCAGCGATGCAGGTTGCCGAGAATCCGGGAGGCGCATACAACCCTCTGTTTATTTACGGTGGAGTCGGACTGGGCAAGACACACTTGATGCATGCCATAGGCAATTATCTTGTGGAGCGAAAGCCCGATGCAAAAGTAGTCTATTTGCATTCGGAAACTTTCGTGGCGACGATGGTCACCGCTCTTCAGTTGAATGCCATTAATGAGTTCAAACGATACTACCGTTCGGTTGATGCGTTATTGATTGACGATATCCAGTTCTTCGCGGGCAAAGAGCGATCGCAGGAAGAGTTTTTCCATACTTTCAATGCGCTTTTGGAAGGTGGTCAGCAGATTATTCTTACGAGCGACAAATACCACAAGGAAATCAATGGGTTGGAAGAGAGGCTCAAGTCGCGTTTTGGCTGGGGGCTTTCTGTGGCGGTCGAGCCGCCAGAGCTTGAAACGAGAGCAGCCATCCTTATCAACAAAGCAGAGCAAAGCAATGTTGATTTGCCGGCAGATGCGGCAATGTTCATCGCACAGCGCTTGCGTTCTCATGTTCGAGAACTTGAGGGCGCTTTGAAGAAAGTCATCGTGCATGCCAAGTTTGTAGGACGCCCCATAGATCTTGAGCTTGTAAAAGAAGCGTTGAAGGATCTTTTTGCACTGCACGACAAACTCGTTACCATAGACAATATTCAGCGTTCTGTTGCTGAGTACTACAAGATCAAGATGTCTGACATGCTTTCCAAGCGACGCAATCGCTCAGTTGCGCGTCCACGCCAGATGGCTATGTGTCTTTCCAAGGAGCTGACGAACCATAGTCTTCCAGAGATTGGTGATGCGTTTGGTGGTCGAGATCATACGACTGTGTTGCATGCCTGCAAGCAAGTGAAGAATCTCAGAAGCATCTCTCTCGACTTCTCGGAAGACTACAACAATCTGCTCAGAGCGCTGGCAACCTGAAGCCAAATGCAATAGATTTCGCAGGGTTACAGGCCACCGACAACTACATTAGGATAGAGTGCAAAAGCATGTATTTTTCAACCTCAAGGGAAGCAATTCTCAAACCTCTTCAACTGGTTACAGGTGTTGTGGAGCGTCGACAAACCTTGCCGGTTCTGTCCAATGTTTTGTTGTCACTGGACGCGAATTCCCAACTATCCATTACTGGTACCGACCTTGAGGTGGAGCTTCTTGGAAAGATAGTAGTCTCCGGCCCGTCTCGACCGGGAGATATCACTGTTCCAGCAAGAAAGCTTGTGGATATTTGCAAGTCACTTTCAGAGGATTCTGTGCTGGAGTTCTCTGTCGAAGACAACAAGATGGTTATCAAGTCAGGGCGCAGTCGGTTTAGTTTGGCTACACTCCCAGCGACCGAGTTTCCTGTCACCGAAGAAGAGCCCGGCACTTGCGAATTGACTCTTTCTCAAAGTGCTCTCAAAGCTCTTCTCGATGGCACTTCATTTGCTATCGCCCAGCAGGATGTTCGTTATTACCTGAATGGAATGCTCTTCGAGTTGTCGGCCGGTTATCTTCGTGTCGTTGCGACAGATGGACATCGACTCGCAATGCAAACTATGCAGTCTGAGGCGCAAATTGATACTCCGATCCAGGTGATTCTCCCCCGCAAGGGTGTCATTGAACTTGGTAGGCTGCTTACTGGTGACCAAGAGAATGTTTCGGTGGTATTCGGGCGTAATCACGTCAAGGCAAAAACACAAGATTTTACCTTCACTTCGAAACTTGTGGACGGCAAGTTTCCTGACTATAACCGAGTGCTTCCCAAGGGCGGGGACAAACACGTAATTGGCGATCGACAAGAGCTTAAGCAGGCGTTTTCGCGGGCATCTATTCTCTCGAACGAAAAGTACAGGGGCGTTCGATTGCTGCTTTCAAACGGCGAGATTCGAATACTTGCAAACAATCCGGATCAGGAAGAGGCAGAAGAGTCGGTATCTGTAGACTATCGTGGAGAGTCCTTGGAGATAGGCTTCAATGTCAGCTATCTCGTCGATGTGCTTACTGTACTGGCGGCTGAGAAGGTAAAGATCACTCTTCATGATTCCAATAGCAGCGCCTTGCTCGAGGCCTCTGATGGGAAGGCTGATGCCTTGTATGTCGTAATGCCCATGCGCCTTTGATCGAGGCGCGCATCTGCGGTGACTATGACTGCTATTCGACGGATTGATGTACTCGGTTTACGCAATCTTTCGAATGTTCAGGTGCTACCCGGACAGGGTGTCAATGTCTTCTTTGGCCCTAATGGTAGTGGCAAAACCAGCCTTTTGGAGGCAATTTACTACATGGGGCTTGGGCGCTCCTTTCGCAGTCAGCGTGTCGAGTCAGTTATACAGTCCGGTCTAGATGAAATTACTGTTTTTTCCGAGTTATTCTCTGGAGCTACGATTGGCATTACAAAAAGTCGATCGGGTAATCACATTCTAAAGTTAATGGGTGAGCGACAAAGCAATTGGCTGCCTACTGCCCGACAACTTCCCCTCCAACTTCTCAATTCCGATAGTTTTGATCTTCTTGAGGGTAGCTCAAAGATTCGGCGCAAGTTTCTCGATTGGGGCGTGTTCCACGTGGAACATGACTTCTCCGGAGACTGGAGAGGTGCTGCAAAGTGCATCGCGCAACGGAACTTGCTTTTAAAAGAGCGAACTCTAGATAAGCAACAATTGGAGGCTTGGGGAGCGGAACTTTGCACATATGCGACCAGGATAGATTGTGCTCGCAAAAGATACATTGCGCTGTTTCTTCCGGCTCTCGAAAAAACTCTTTCCAGCCTGATAGGCATTCAAGGCTTGGCGGTCAAGTATTTTCGAGGCTGGGAAGATGGGGTTGAGCTTAAAGATATTCTCAACGCCTCTCTGGAAAGAGATGTGCGTTATGGCGCCACACAGACAGGCCCCCACAGGGCCGACCTGCAAATCAGAGTTGGCAAAAGCCGCGCGGACGAAATACTTTCACGAGGTCAGCAAAAGCTCGTGGTAATCGCAATGAAGATAGCGCAAGGAGTTTTGCTGTCTGAATTGACCGGGACAAAGGTTTTGTTTCTTGTGGATGATCTCCCATCTGAGTTGGACAAAAACAACAGAAAGCTTGTTTGTGAGCTCCTCTGCAAACTTGAAAGCCAGGTATTCTTGACCTGCGTCGACGCCTCGGACCTCGATGACGCCTGGCCTTCAAGCATATGCCCAAGAAAGTTCCACGTGGAACATGGTAAAATAACACCTGTTTGAAGCGAGCCTCACAAGCATGACTTGAAAGGCTTCTAGCCCAAAAACCGAGAAATAACTGGAGTCGCAAAGCGAAAGTTTTGCAATTACCAAAAGCACAGGAGAACACGCATGGCTCAGGACTCTACGTATAATTCATCCAGTATTAAAGTCCTGAAAGGGCTAGATGCTGTACGGAAACGCCCGGGCATGTACATCGGTGATACGGATGATGGGACTGGTCTGCACCACATGGTGTTCGAATTGGTAGACAATTCCATTGACGAAGCGCTGGCAGGGTACTGTGACGACATAAGAGTCACGATCCACGTAGGGGAAACAGTAAGTGTGTCAGACAATGGTCGAGGCATACCGACTGACATGCATTCAGAAGGCGTCTCTGCCGCAGAAGTGATCATGACGGTATTGCATGCCGGTGGTAAGTTTGACGATAACAGCTACAAAGTTTCTGGTGGCCTGCACGGCGTAGGTGTGTCTGTTGTAAATGCACTTTCAGAAGAGCTCAAGCTTACAATCCGTCGTAGTGGGAAGGTGCACGAGCAAAACTATGTGCATGGTGTCCCGCAAGCGCCACTTGCCGTTGTCGGCGAAACAGATGTAACCGGCACTGAGTGTCACTTCAAACCATCAAAAGAGACTTTCTCCAATATCGAATTCCACTACGAAATTCTGGCCAAGAAACTTCGCGAACTGGCTTTCTTGAACGCCGGCGTTTCCATCCAGCTAAAGGACGAACGATCTGGAAAAAGCGAGTTGTTCAGGTATGAGGGTGGACTGAAGGCGTTTGTAAACTACTTGAATACAAACAAAGCGCCAGTGAACAAGATATTCCACTTCAACGCTGAGCGGATAGAAGATGGCATTTCCGTGGAGATTGCATTGCAGTGGAATGATACTTATCAGGAAAATATCTATCCCTATACGAATAATATCCCGCAGAAAGATGGAGGAACCCATCTCGCGGGCTTTCGCGCTGCATTGACCAGAGTGCTGAACACCTACATCGACAAGGAAATGGCCGCAAAGAAAAACAAAGAAGTTGCTACAACTGGAGATGATGCCCGCGAAGGTCTGACCGCAATCATTTCGGTCAAAGTGCCCGATCCCAAGTTTTCTTCGCAGACAAAAGACAAGTTGGTGTCCTCAGAGGTGAAAGTCGTTGTTGAGCAGGAAATGGCTAGTCACTTCACAGACTACCTGATGGAAAACCCACTGGAAGCCAAAGCTATCGTCAACAAAATGCTCGATGCAGCACGAGCGAGAGAGGCCGCGCGGAAAGCCCGGGAAATGACCCGACGAAAAGGTGCACTCGACATCGCGGGGCTACCAGGCAAGTTGGCTGACTGCCAGGAGAAAGATCCTGCACTTTCGGAAATTTACATCGTCGAGGGTGACTCTGCAGGAGGTTCTGCGAAACAAGGGCGAAACAGAAAAAATCAGGCCATTCTTCCGCTCAAAGGTAAAATTCTTAACGTAGAGAAAGCACGCTTTGACAAGATGCTGAGCTCAGCTGAGATCGGGACATTGATCAAAGCCCTGGGTTGCGGAATCGGGAATGAGGAGTTTTCGCCAGCGAACCTGCGTTATCACAGCATCATCATCATGACCGATGCGGATGTGGATGGATCTCATATTCGAACATTGTTGCTGACGTTCTTCTTTCGGCAGATGCGTGAACTGGTAGATCGAGGCCATATCTTCATTGCGCAGCCGCCTCTTTACAAGATTCGCAAAGGCAAGCACGAGCAATATCTCAAGGACGATGACGAGCTTGGCCGATACCAGACGCATATCGCTCTCGAAGGTGCAAGTCTGTACGTCAACGCTGAGGCGCCGCCAATCAGCGGCGACGCCCTGGATATGATCGTCAAGCAATACAACAGCACCTACGCCATCGTGCGCCGCCTGAATCGCTTGTATCCCAGCGAAGTGCTGGAGGCAATGATCTTCACACGAGAGTTGAACATTACTGATCTCAATGAGGAATCCGTCACTCGATGGGTTTCAGAGCTGACCGCGACAATGTTGCGTGTCCACCCCAAAACGAGCACCGGATACCAACTCTCGGCCAATAGAGACAGAGAGCGCAATATCTATCTTCCTCATGTTCGACAGTCATTCCATGGCTTGACCAAGGACTATCAATTCAACATGGATTTCTTCAACTCTGGAGAATACAAGGCAATCGTCAAACTCGGCAGCACGCTGGCCGGCCTGATCGAAGAAGGGGCCTATGTACAGCGCGGCGAGAAAAAGCAGGAAATAAGCAGTTTTGCGGAAGCGCTGACATGGCTTACGGCTGACGCCATGAAAGGCCATTACCTGCAGCGCTACAAAGGATTGGGCGAGATGAACCCCGAGCAGCTTTGGGAGACAACAATGGATCCAGAGAGCAGGCGGATGCTCCAGGTCACCATTGAAGATGCTATCGCCGCTGACCAGCTCTTTACTACATTGATGGGGGATCAAGTCGATCCGCGTCGTGAATTTATAGAAGCTAACGCCCTTGCTGCACAAAATCTTGATATATAACAAATAGTTATATTTTCAAATGAGCTTGTGGGCGTCGTCGTTGATGACGTCCATATTGTCTCTCACCCAATCTGAAAAAGCGTTGGTGACGGCAGTTGAATCTTTGTCCTGCACCTCAATCAGCTTGCCGAAGCGTACGTGAATGATGCCCGGCTTTTTCAAGATCGTATGTGCTGGCCAGCAATAGCCAGCATTGTGGATCACTGGCAGGACGGGCGTATTTGCGGTAACGGCCAGCTTGGCCCCACCACGTGAAAATGGTTTCAACTCCCCTGCCGCACTTCGCGTGCCCTCCGGAAAAATTACGACCGACAATCCATCCTGAAGACGCTGTCGTCCCTGCGTGAGCAAGGATCTCCCCGCCTCCCGGGGCTTGCTTCGATCTATTGCGATTGGCTTTTGCAGGCGCATGGCCCAGCCCCAGAACGGTATACTCAATAGCTCCTTTTTCAGGATAGGACAAACAGGGGAGACGGCATAATACAAGTAGATGGTTTCCCACGCGCTTTGGTGTGTAGACAGCACAACGACAGGATGCGTTGGAATGTTCTCAAGTCCTTCGAGCTTGTAACGAACTCCACAGGTCAGTCTCAACCAGAACAGGACGAATCGGCACCATAATGAGTAAACGATGAACCGCTTCTTCAACGGAATAAACCAGAAAATTATCATGCAGGTGATGGAAGTAAGCACAGTCGCAATGAAGTAACCGGCGTAGAACACCAATGAGCGAAGATAATTCAGCATGATTGGCCCAGCAGAGCATCCTTGAAGGCATTCAAATCGGGATGTACATCAACGCCGGCAAGTTCGCTGTCGCTACACACCAGTTGGGTCGCAGCTCCCTTGCCGGTCAGTACCAGGACAGGCCGGCAACCCGCCAGCCTCGCAGCCAATAAATCCTTGTCGCTGTCACCTACAAAAGGGGCATCGGTGACAGATGTTCCAAACTCGCTTTCAATCTGTTTTAGCAGGCCGATGCCAGGTTTGCGACATTCGCAACCGTCGTCTGGGCCATGAGGGCAAAAAAATACACCAGCAATTTCCCCGCCCTGCTCTTCCACCAGATCACACATCTTCTGATGCATGGCAGCCAAGTCAAATTCATCGAACAGATGGCGGGAGATTCCGGATTGATTGGTTGCAACGGCGATTGTGTAACCCGCCTTGCTGAGCGCTGCAATGGCCTCTATGCTGCCGGCGATGGGCACCCACTCCTCAGCCGACTTGATGTAATCGTCGGAGTCTTCGTTGATGACACCATCCCGGTCGAGAATGATCAGCTTCACGTCACACTCAACTGGTTTGCAGACAAGATATATCAGCGACCTCTAGGAACAGGCTTCGAAGCTCGCCGAGGATGTTGATTCTGTTTTGACGTACGCTCAGGTCTTCGTCCATGACCAGCACACTATCGAAGAATGAATCGATGGGAACCTTGGAGCTCGCCAGAATTTCCAGACCCTCTGCATACTTGCGCACAGCAAACAGCGGTTTGGTTGCGTTGCGGCAACGCTCCAGAGTGCGCACAAGTTCCGCTTCCGCCGGGTGATTGAACAAAGCGGGGTTGATGGCTCTCGAGCCGACTCCACTACCCTGCTTTTGAAGAATATTGGAGACCCGCTTGTTCGCCGAAGCCAGAGACTGCGCCTCTGGAAGCTGACTGAAGCGATGAACAGCATGTACGCGCAGATTGAAATCCAACGGCTTGGTCGGCTTGACCGCCAGAACAGCTTGAAACACCTCTGCGCTGATTCCTTCGGACTGATACCACGCCTTGAAGCGCTCCAACAGGAATTCGAACACCTGCATGTCCAGGCCGTCTTTCAGCGTGAGCTTGCTGTACTGCGAGCTTGCTACGTGAATAGTTTTCAGCAGATCCAGATTCAGCTCTTTCTCGACGATGATCCGCAGGATGCCAAGTGCGGCGCGACGCAATGCAAACGGATCCTTGGAGCCAGTAGGCGGCTGACCAATCGCGAACAGTCCGACGATTGTGTCCAGTTTGTCGGCGATCGCCAGCACACTTCCTGTCAGGGTAGCTGGCAACTTGTCACCGGAAAATCGCGGCATATATTGCTCGTTCAAGGCAAGCGCCACTTCATCTGACTCGCCATCGTGCAAGGCGTAGTAGTATCCGGCAATGCCCTGCAACTCGGCAAACTCCGATACCAGATTGGTAACCAGATCCGCTTTACCCAGCAACGCTGCGCGCTCGCACATGCCAGCATCCGCATTCAGTTCAGACGCTATGGCGATGCACAGACGCGATACTCTCTGTGATTTTTCGTAAACCGTGCCAAGCTCTTGTTGAAACACGATGGTTTTCAGTTGTGCTGTCCGCGCATCGAGCGTGGTCTTTCGATCAGTATCAAAGAAGAACTTGGCATCCGAGAGTCGCGGACGAATGACGCGTTCATTTCCGGCAATCACCTGCGCGGGATCAGTACTTTCGATATTGCTGACCGTGATGAAATTTGGCAGCAATGCGCCAGTACTGTCCAGAAGATAGAAACATTTCTGGTGAGACTTCATCGAGGAGATAAGCGCCTCGCTGGGCACCTCCAGGAAGTGTTTTTCGAAACGGCCCGTCAGTGCTACTGGCCATTCGACCAGGCTCGTAACCTCTTCCAGAAGATCATCTTCAATGACAACAGAGGCATGCAGTCGAGCACCTTCCGCTTCGACCAAGGTTCGGATGAGCGCTTTGCGCTCCTCGTAATTCACCAGAACTTTGGCTGCCCGCAGAGTTGCTTCATAGTCAGCAGCTACAAGGACTGGCACTGGCGAAGGGTGCATGAAGCGATGACCACGTGAGACATTCCCAGTGCTGATACCCAGAATTTGCGCAGGAATTACATGTCCACCGAAAATCATGACAACCCAGTGAACCGGACGCACAAACTCCTCTCGACTTGCTCCCCAGCGCATTTTCTTGGGTATTGGCAGGTTGGCCAAGGCTTTTGCGATGATCTCCGGAATCAGTGCTCGAGTGTCGTTGCCCTTCACGAGACTGCGGAATACTAACTTCAGCACCCCGTCCCTCTCGGCGCGTTCGAGCTGATCAACGGTAGTGCCGCATGAGCGGGCAAATCCAGCAGCCGCGGGTGTGAGGTTTCCGTCCTTGTCAAAGGCGGAGGCAACGGCTGGCCCGGTTTTTTCTACCGTTTTGTCAGGCTGCGACTCCATGAGTCCCATGGCACGTATTGCCAGCCTCCGCGGTGTCGCAAAGCCTTCGATAGAATCGAACGCCAGCCCGGCGTTTTCGAATGCTGCGCGCGTATTGGCAAGGAACGCTTCGGACAACAGTCTCAGCGCCTTTGGTGGGAGCTCCCCCGTGCCTATCTCTACCAGAAAATCATTTTTTGTCATGGTGTGCTGTGGGCTCTCAATCCAGATACTGTTTGCGCAATTCAGCCGGTGCCAACGGGAATCCCAATGCCTTTCTGCTTTCGAAGTATGCTTCTGCCACCAGCCGTGACAAAGTCCGAACGCGCAGGATATAGCGCTGGCGCTCGGTCACTGAAATGGCATGTCGCGCGTCGAGCAAATTGAAATAGTGCGAAGCCTTGAGCACCTGCTCGTAGGCTGGCAGCGCCAGACCTTTCTCAATGAGACGCTGACACTGCTGTTCGCAATCCGTGAAGTTGCGGAACAGGATATCCACATCAGCGTGTTCGAAATTGTAAGCTGACATTTCCACTTCGTTCTGCTTGAACACGTCGCCGTACGTCACTATCCCATTGGGGCCATTGGTCCACACGATGTCATAGATGCTGTCCACACCCTGCAGGTACATTGCTATGCGCTCGATACCGTATGTGATTTCGCCGCTGACCGGATGGCACTCAAGCCCGCCAACCTGCTGAAAGTAAGTGAACTGGGTTACTTCCATGCCATTCAGCCAAACCTCCCAGCCGAGGCCCCAGGCGCCGAGTGTTGGAGATTCCCAATTGTCTTCGACAAAACGAATATCATGGACAAGCGTATCGATTCCCAGGCTGGCAAGTGATTCGAGGTAGAGCTCCTGAATATTGGAAGGAGATGGTTTCAGAATGACTTGAAACTGGTAGTAATGCTGCAGACGGTTGGGGTTTTCCCCATAACGACCATCTGTAGGTCGGCGACTTGGCTGAACATAAGCCGTGTTCCAACTCTCCGGCCCGATGGCGCGCAGAAATGTTGCCGGGTGGAAGGTGCCAGCCCCTACCTCCATGTCAAGAGGTTGCATGAGCACACAGCCCTGATTAGCCCAGAACTGCTGTAGCGCAAGAATCAAGCCTTGAAAGGTTCTCACATCAGGTTGTGTGTCGTTGGCAGACAAGAAAAAGCTCCGGAGCGTATTTTGAGAAGGTCGCGATTATCCTTGATTCTTCAATCAATATCCATACTTACGCCAGCCAGCACAGTCAATGCTGTTTTGCTGCCGAGCAGTGCCTGGGGTAGAATTTCCGCCCGTTTGCGCCATCTGTGGCGAGAATCGATTTCAAATTTGCCACTTGGACCACAAGCTCAGGAGTTACCAAATCCAAACCGCCAAGGTCTTGCTGATCAAAGCCGCACTGCACTTCAGCGCGCTGCTGCCGCTGCGGTGGGCCCATGCGATTGCGACGCCCATAGCGTCTATTGTCTGGGCGCTTTCATCGGATTCCAGACGAATCACCCGCTGCAACCTCGCGCTCTGCTTTCCACAATTGACGGAGCGGGAGCGAGAAAAGCTGGCGCGCGCCAGTGCTCTTGAAACCACGAAATTTGCCTGTGAGTTGGGCCGAGTCTGGTTGCGTTCGGTGGACGAAGTGCTTGCCAGCATAGTGTCCGTTAGCGGGCAAGAAGTGCTGGAGATTGCTTTGGCCCGGGGGAAAGGCGTCATCGTGCTCGCGCCCCACATAGGCAACTGGGAGCTTTGTGGACTGTACCTGGATCGTCGCGCACAGACGACTTATCTGTACAAGCCACCCAAGCTGGTCGGGTTTGAAGACGCTATCGTGTCATACCGAGGGCGCGCTGGTGCCCGGCTTGCGCCCACATCTCGAAAAGGAATTGCCATGCTCGTAAAGGCCCTGGAGCGCGGGGAGATCGTTGGTATCCTCCCCGACCAGGAGCCTGCGCTGGACAGTGGCGTTTTCGCCCCCTTCTTCGGCGTTCCTGCACTGACCATGACGCTGGTAGCAAAGCTGGCGGCAAGGACGCAAGCGGCAGTGATCGTGATGTATGCGGAACGACTCCCGCAAGGAAAGGGGTTTGCAATCAGGATCACAGAGGCAGACGTCGGTGTCGCCGCAGAAGATCTGGAAACTGCAGGAGCGGAATTGAACCGGCAAGTAGAACGCTGTGTGCGTGAAGTGCCTGTTCAGTATCAATGGGAGTACCGGCGTTTCAAACATCAACCGGACAACAGCAAGAATGCACTTTATCGCTAGCGTCGCCAGAACATTGGAAGGAACAGCACCAGCAGGGTAAATATTTCGAGTCGTCCGAGCAACATTGCGAAACAAAGAATCCATTTTGCCTGGTCGGACAGCAGACTGTAATTTTGTGAGACGCCTTCCAGCCCAGCGCCAAGATTGTTTATGGCCGCACCAACCGCACTGAACGCCGTTATGACGTCAAGACCTGTTGCAAGCAATGCCAGCAGCAGCGCCAGAAACACCATTACGTATACTGCAAAGAAACCCCACACCGCTTCTATGACACGATCTGGAACGAGTGTATTCCCCAGCTTTATCGGAATGATCGCATTGGGGTGAATGAGTCGTTGCACTTCCCGCAAACCCTGTTTCAAGATCAGAAGAATGCGGATGACCTTCATGCCGCCTCCCGTCGACCCTGCGCAGGCGCCAATGATCGATGCATAGATCAACATGTAAGGAAGAAAGGAGGGCCACTGACTGAAGTCAGCAGTAACAAAACCTGTTGTAGTGGCGATCGAGACGCTCTGGAAGACGCCGTGAATGATCGAGTCGAAGCCGCTGTAGGTGGCGGTGCTGTACAACACTACGCTCGTTGCCACCGAAAGTACGAGCAGAAATATCAGGTAGAATTTGAATTCAGGGTCACGCAGATACTGTCGCAGACTTTGCATGCGCCATGCGGTGAAATGCAGTGCAAAATTGACCCCGGCGAGCAGCATGAATACCGTCGCAATCATATTGATGAGCGAGCTGTCAAAATATCCAAGACTGGCATCGTGGGTTGAGAATCCCCCAATCGCCACCGTTGCAAAGCTGTGACAAATCGCGTCGAAGAAAGTCATTCCGGCTGCCCAGAAGGCAAATGTGCAACTGGCTGTCAACGCCAGGTAGATATACCAGAGTGCCTTCGCAGTTTCTGCCAGTCGCGGCACAAGATTGTCGTTCTTGACCGGTCCTGGACTTTCTGCTCTGTACAATTGCATGCCGCCGATTCCGAGCATCGGCAACACAGCCACAGCAAGCGCCACGATTCCCATTCCGCCCAGCCACTGCAGTTGAGCACGATAGAACAGCAGGGATTTTGGTACTTCTTCAAGGCCGACGATGACAGTTGCACCGGTAGTGCTCAGTCCGGAAATGGATTCGAACACTGCATCCGTAATTGAAAGAGGCAATTCGAAAGAAAAATAGAAGGGAAGAGCCCCGAACGTTCCAAGGACGGTCCAGAAAAGAGTGACGATAAGAAAGCCATCTCGCGTCCTCAACTCCTTGGCGGACCTCCAGGTCATCAACCACAGAAGGAAGCCGGTACTGAACGTGATGAAAAGCGCGGTTGTGAAAGAAGACAACTCCCCATCACTATAAAAGAGCGACACCAGGATGGACGGCAGATTCGCCAGTATGCTGAACAACATCAGCAGCAAGCCCAGAATTTTTGAAACGACGCTTAGATGCATAGTGGCTTCAAAAGAAAGTCAGTCCCACCTGGAAGAGTCGTTCCACTTCAGGAATTCGCTTCTTGTCGACAAGGAACAGGATTACGTGGTCTCCCGATTGTATGACTATGTTGTCATGGGCAATCAACACTTCTTCGTCCCGCACGATGGCTCCGATTGTTGTCCCGGGCGGAAGTTCAATGTCTTCGATCGCCTTGCCAACGACTTTCGACGAGTGACTGTCACCATGGGCAATGGCTTCCAGTGCTTCTGCGGCACCGCGTCGCAGCGAGTGGACGTTCACAATGTCGCCACGCCGCACATGAGTCAGAAGGCTGCCGATGGTGGCAAGCTGGGGTGAGATGGCGATATCAATTTCGCCTCCTTGAACCAGATCAACATAGGCAGGGTTGTTGATCAAGGTCATCACCTTGCGTGCGCCAAGTCGCTTGGCGAGCATCGAAGACATGATGTTTGCTTCATCGTCATTGGTCAGCGCAAGAAATACATCTGTGTCCTCAATGCTCTCTTCCAGCAGGAGTTCCTTGTCGGAAGACAGTCCATTCAGGATGATGGTCTTGTTCAGGCGCTCGGAAAGATAGGCGCAGCGCTGCGGATTGTGCTCGATGATTTTGGTCTGGTAGCGCTTCTCGACAGCCTCTGCGAGTCGCGAACCGATATTGCCGCCTCCCGCAATGATGAGGCGCTTGTAAGGCTTGTCCAGCCGGCGCAGCTCTCCCATGACCGCGCGAATATTGCGTTGCGCCGCGATGAAGAAGACCTCGTCATCGGCTTCAATCACTGTGGATCCTTCCGGCATTATCGCGGTATCACGCCTGAATATTGCGGCCACTCGGGTATCCACATTCGGCATGTGCTCGCGCAGGAAGCGAATCTCCTGTCCTACCAGAGGCCCGCCGTAGTAGGCCTTTACAGCAACGAGCTGGGCCTTGCCGTCGGCGAAGTCCAGAACCTGCAATGAACCTGGCAGATCGATCAGCCGCTCAATGTAGTGCGAAACGAGCTGTTCCGGACTGATCACCACATCGGCTGCAATGGCGCCGGGGCCGAACAGGCCTTCCGCGGACATGTAGGAGGCCGAACGCAGACGGCAGATCTTTTTGGGAGTCTTGAACAGGACGTGCGCTATCTGACAGGCGATGAGGTTGACCTCATCGTTCTCGGTCACCGCAATCAGCATGTCGGCGTCATCACCTCCCGCCATGCGCAGCACGTCCGGATAGGACGGCTGCCCTACCGCCGTGCCGATATCGATTCGGTCCTTGAGCTCGCGCAGCTTCTCGGCATCAGGGTCGACAATCGTAATGTCATTGGCTTCGCTGGCAAGGTTTTCGGCGAGCGAAATGGCAACGTGGTTAGCTCCCAAAATAATGATTTTCATCTAGCAGGCAATCTCCGGATTCATATCTTTTGCGCTGGTCCCGCGAAGGAGTCGCAGTCAAAGTGGTGCTTTGCGCAATCTCGCAAAATAGAAACCATCCTGTCCCTGGGCGCTTGGCAGCAACTGCCTGCCCTGCGGGCATTCTACTCCCCATTCCGCTGGGATTTCTTCGAGTTTCGCTTCTTCCGTACAGGCAATGAATGCGCCGATGGTGTCGGAGTTCTCTTCTGGCAGGACTGAGCAGGTGGAGTACAAGAGAAGGCCGCCAGGAGTCAAACAGGTCCAGAGTGACTTCAGCAAGGTGAGCTGTACCTTCTGAAGTGCGAGAACATGATCCGGAAGGCGCAATAGTTTGATATCCGGATGCCGGCGAATGATGCCAGTCGCAGAGCAAGGCGCGTCCAGAAGTATGCGATCGAACTGATTGCCGTCCCACCACTGTGCTGTTTGTCCGGCGTCGCCGCAGATCACGTCCGCCTGAAGTTGCAGGCGCTGCAGATTCTGCTGCACACGCTCAAGTCGGCGGGCATCGTTGTCGAGAGCAACCAGGCGGCTGAAAGCAAAACCGCTTTCCAGCAAATGGCAGGTCTTGCCTCCAGGTGCTGCACAGGCATCCAGGATCGCGAGGCCTGACTGCAACTCCAGAAGTCCGGGAATCAGCTGCGAGGCTTCGTCCTGTACGCTGATGAGCCCCTCCTCGAAGCCGGGAAGGGCAGTCACTGGACAAGCAGCCTCAAGGTAGATACTCGACGCGCAGAGGTTGCCAGCGCGGGCAGTGATGCCTGCCTCCAGCAAGGCGGTCAGATACGCTGGACGAGACATTCGACCAAGATTGACGCGCAGGGTCATTGGCGGATGCTCGTTGTTGGCTTCCAGCAGCCCCTGCCAATGCTCAGGCCATGCTGCTTTCATGCGGCTGACGAACCATTGTGGGTGTGCGAAACGACCTGGTTCCTTGAGCAGTGCTCGCGAGGCGATCTCATCCTTGTCTCGCAGATAGGATCGCAGGATGGCATTCACAAATCCTTTCGCCCATTGCTTCTTCAGTACCAGCGTCGCCGCGACTGTCTCGTTCACGACGGCATATTCCGGCACCCTGAGATAGTGAAGCTGATAGAGCCCGGTCATAAGCAGGCAGCGCACGTCCAGATCTTTCGGCTTGAGCGGCTTTTCCAGAAGCTGAGCCAGCATGGCATCCAGCTGAAAGTACCACCGGCAGGTTCCGAAGCAAATTTCCTGCAAAAGGGGAAACTCCTGCGCATCGACAGATGGCCTTTCCAGCAATGTAGCAAGCGAGCCTTGTTGTTGAAGAAGTTTGCTCAGGATGGTGGCGGCCAGGGCCCGCAGCTGTCCTGGCTTCATGGCACCAATACAGCGCTGGTGTCAAAACGTGAGCCTTGTGCGAAGAAGTCCTTGCGGGAATTGACGAATTCTCGCATCGACACGGGATTTTTACCTGGTAACTGGATGACGGTTATGTTCAGGACAGACTCTCCACAGGCCACTTGAAGTCCCTCTTTGTCTGCTTGAATGATGACGCCTGCGATTTCTGGAACCCGGGCCACCAGAACTGATGCTTTGAGGAATCGGATCCGCTCGCCATTGTACTCACTGTATGCGGGATTGCGGCCAACGCCAGCGCGAATCAGTCGATCGATTGCAGAGGCATCCAGCTTCCAGTCTACCAGGGCCTCCGATTTCTCAAGCTTGTTGGCATAGGTGCTGGTGCTGTGATCCTGCGGCTCTGCTTGTGCCATGAATTGGTCAATATTGTGAAGGGCTTCAAAAAGCGCTTTCGTGCCGGCAACTTCAAGTTTGCGTTCCAGGCTTAGTCGATCGTCTTCTTCAAATATTTCAACTTCCTCTTTGCAAAGCATTGCGCCAGTGTCCAGACCCCTCTCCATCTGCATGATGGTCACGCCAGTGCGAGTGTCGCCAGCCATCAACGCGCGTTCAATCGGGGCAGCGCCTCTCCAGCGCGGCAGCAGCGAAGCGTGAACATTGATGCAGCCAAGGCGAGGGGTGTCGAGAATTCCCTGCGGCAGGATCAGCCCATACGCCACAACGACCATGAGATCGGCACCCAGCCTTGCCAATGCTTCTTGCTCGCTCTCAGCTCGCAGGCTGACTGGCTGGAACACGGGAATACCATTCGCAAGTGCAACCTGCTTGACCGCACTAGCCTGCAGTTGCTTGCCCCGACCGGCCGGCCGATCTGGTTGTGTGTAGACGCCGACAATTTCATGTTGGGCGTTCAGAAGCGCCTCCAGAATGTGCGCAGCAAAAGAGGGGGTTCCCGCGAATACGATTCTCAATGCAGTCATTCAAGTTCCCAAGTCGGGGGGGTCTGTGCGAGTCGTGAAAGTAAGTAGCACGCGGGTAATCAGGCCGATTCCTTGTGCGCCAGCTCGAGCTTCTTGCGAATTCGCTCGCGCTTGAGCGTGCTCAGGTAATCGACAAACAATTTGCCGTTGAGATGGTCCAATTCGTGCTGAATGCAGGTTGCCAGCAGACCGTCGGTTTCCATGACCAAAGGCTCTCCAGTTCGGTCAAGCGCACTGATCCGCACCACCCGAGGCCTCGACACCGTTTCATAAAAACCGGGAACTGAAAGGCAGCCTTCATCATAGTCTTCAAGCGTCTGGTCTATAATCTCGATGCGGGGATTGATGAACACGAGAGGGGCATCTTTATTGTCGGATATATCAATCACTATCAGCTGCTTGTGGATATTGACCTGTGTAGCAGCCAGCCCGATTCCTGGCGCGGCGTACATCGTCTCGAACATGTCGTCGATGATTCTCGACAACTCTGGTGTGAAGTCTGTAACGGGCGTAGCTTTCCGACGCAGCCTCAGGTCGGGAAACTCCAGGATATTCAATATGGCCATATGCAACAATTACCAAGAAAGCCCGTAACTTAGGGTAGAAAATTAATTTCAGTACTGTGAACTGCTTCTAGTGATCAGTATACCTTATTGCTAAGATACCGAACCTCGCCCAACAAAGCCGGATTGTAAATATGAACGTGCCAAGACTGAAGAGGCTGATCGTATTCTGCGTGTTTGGCGTTCTTACCGTGTTTCCCTTCGTTTCTACATATTCACAAATCCTGTCTTTGGCGCCTGGGTCTCCCGATTCCTATGTCGTAAAAGAAGGTGACACGCTCTGGGATATTGCATCCATATTTCTTGAAGAGCCCTGGCGCTGGCCCGAAATCTGGGAAGGCAATCCAGAGGTGCAGGATCCGGATCTCATCTACCCGGGAGATATTCTGCGCCTTGTGGCCTCAGCAAACGGACCTCGCATCGTCATGGAGAGAGGAGACCGTCAGACTGTAAGACTGAGCCCGACAGTACGTGAAACCCCGCTTTTGAACCCTATTCCCGTGATTCCGCGCCAGGCACTGGAGGGCTTCCTGATCGAGAATCGCATTGTCGAGGCGGAAAGCTTTGAAGCGTCGCCTTACATAATTTCCAGCGCATCTGGAAATTTGATTATGGGTGCCGGTCACGAAGTGATTGTCCGAGGTGAATGGGCAAGCGATGCGACTGGTTATGAAATTTTTCGGCTTGGCGCCACCTACGTGGGCGCAGAGGGCGAAGTCCTTGGCCAGGAAGCCATCAAGCTCGGCGCGCTGAACGTAGTGTCTGACGAGGGAGAAGGACTCAAGCGGGCACTGATCGTTCAGAGCAGTGAAGAACTCAAGGCGGGTGACCACTTGCTGCCACAGGAAACGGCCCGGATCAACATTGACTACTTTCCGACGACTCCGGACGCAGCGCTGCAAGGGAGCATCATCGGCTTGCTCAACAACGAGAGTCAGGCCGCGCAATTCGAATCGACAGTGCTCAATCTGGGCGGAAATGATGGACTCACCGAAGGCGATGTACTGTCAATTTTCCGCGAAGGAGACGAAGTTTCTGATCCCGTCACGCGCAAGGATGTACGTCTGCCTTCGACGGAGATCGGCATGCTTCTGGTCTACAGAGTGTTCGACCGGATGAGCTATGGTGTCATCCTGTCCCTGACCCAACCTTCTGCTGTTGGAGATACCGTCCGCACTCCCTGAGTGTTACCCGCAAAGTCCTTTGGATCATGGAAGATCAAAGAGAATGAATGACTCCGAGCTGCTTGACTGGCTGACGCTGTTTCACGCAGAAAACATCACTGTTGCATTGCTACGCAAGCTGATGCTGAATCGAGATTTTCCGGTAAAGGGTGATACTTTTTCGGAATGTTCTTCAGCGAATCTGGAAGACGCTGCATCGCGCATCTCAGTTGCCATGCGCTCCGCAGAAGCACGATGGCTCGCAGAGGCTTCAATTGCATGGTCCCGGTTGTCTGACAATACAATCATCACGCTAAGAGATTCGACCTATCCTCCCCTGCTGCGCGAGATTGCAGACCCCCCTCCTCTTCTTTTTGTGCGTGGAAACGCCAGAGCCCTTTCGATTCCTCAGATCGCGATCGTAGGTAGCCGACGCTGCAGTGTTGATGGGCGGGAGATTACAGACTTGTTTGCAACAGGGATCGTCGGGCAAGGACTTGGAGTTTGCAGTGGTCTCGCTACGGGTATCGATACGGCAGCGCACAAGGCGGCTGTAGATAGTGGCGGAATTACCGTCAGCGTAGTCGGGACCGGAGTTGACCACATATATCCACGGAGCAACGCGCACCTTGCCTCAAGAATTCTCGAGAATGGCGCTCTGGTTTCAGAATTTCCACTGGGTTACCGTCCGCTACCTGCCAATTTCCCGCGCCGTAATCGTATCATCAGCGGATTGAGCATCGGCGTCCTCGTCGTCGAGGCTGCATTGCAAAGCGGATCTCTCATCACGGCCAGAATGGCGATGGAGCAGAACCGCGAGGTCTTTGCCGTCCCAGGCTCCATACGCAACGCGCTCAGCAGAGGCTGTCACAAGTTGATCAGAGAGGGGGCGACTTTGGCGGAAACGCCTCAGGATCTATGGAATCAACTGGACGGGCTACTGACACTTGCACTGGAGCCTGGAGCCCCCGACCTCAAGAACTCAAGAAGTACAGTCAACGCGAAAGTCCCGGGGATAGCGCCTACTGTGAATCAGCAAAAAATTATTGAGGCCATGGGATTCGATCCGATTTCATTTGACAGTATTGCTGCTCGGACAAACCTGAGCGTCTTTGATCTGCAAACGGAACTCCTGTCCCTGGAACTCGCAGGAGCGATAACAGTGGTGTCCGGGCGCTATACCTTGCTCCGGCAGGCGCCCTTGCAAGGCTATTGAGAGTCCTGTAATTTCACCCGCTCTATTTTTCGTGTGGAGAGATGCAGAATGTCCCGACCTTTTGTTGCGATTCTCATGGGTTCTGAGTCAGACCTTCCTGTGATGCAGGGAGCCAGTGATGTTCTGGGAATCCTTGGTGTTCAATGCGAAATGAAAATTACGTCTGCTCACCGCACACCAGCGGCTACACAGCTTTACATAAGTGATGCCGAAGCAAGAGGCTGCGGAGTGTTCATCGCCGGCGCCGGACTTGCAGCTCACCTGGCCGGTGCTGTCGCGGCCCACACCTTGAAGCCGGTAATCGGCGTACCAATTGATTCCGGCCCCATGCAGGGCATGGACTCCCTGTTGTCTACAGTGCAGATGCCCGCTGGAATTCCCGTAGCCACTGTCGCAATTGGCAAGACAGGCGCCAGGAATGCTGGCTATCTCGCTGCTCAGATTCTTGCGTTGCAGGATTCTGATCTCGCCAAACGAGTTCGTTCAGAGCGAGAGCAGAAAGCGGCAAATGTCCAAGCGCAGGATCGTGCGCTGCAGGACTCACGCAAGTAGCGCCCTGGAACGATACTGTGCAATCCGGTCAGTGGAAAATTCGTCAAGCTGCATTGCAGTTGCTGGATGGCAAAGTACTGGCCTACCCTGCCGAGGCAACCTGGATGCTGGGTTGTGATCCGGAAAATGAAGCGGCGACACATCGATTGCTGGCAATAAATAGGCAGCCGGTTGATAAAGGACTTGTTCTCGTGGCGGCCAGCGTTTCACAGATCGAACACCTCCTTGAGGGGCTATCCAGGAAACAGCGCAAGCAACTGATTGCAAGCTGGCCTGGCCCGACAACCTGGCTGCTTCCAGACATCGATAACCAAGTACCTTCTTGGATAAAAGGCCGATATGAGGGCGTTGCCGTGAGAGTAACAGCTCACTCAATAGTCGCTGCCCTGTGTGAATCCTTTGGAGGGCCTTTGGTCTCTAGCTCCGCCAATCGCAATGATCAGCCACCTTTCAGAAATGCCCTGCAAATCGTCAAGCACCTTGGCAAGGACATAGATGGGATACTGCACGGGAGCCTGGGGGGCCATAAAAGTCCCTCCACAATTATCGATGCGCTGACGGGCAAGGTATTGCGATAAGCGCCCGCGCACCAATCTACGACAAAAAGGAGTTGCCAATGCCGAGCAATCCGATGGAATCAGTGACAAACAGTGCGGTGAAAGAATATCTGCTCGGATTGCAGGATCGCATCTGCAGCAAGTTGGAGTCGATTGACGGAAGAGCAAAGTTCATCACTGACGCGTGGGAGCGCGATGAGGGTGGCAGCGGGCGCAGTCGCGTAATCAGCCATGGAGCAGTCTTTGAAAAAGGAGGCGTCAATTTCTCTCACGTTTTCGGATCGAGACTTCCACCTTCAGCATCTGCGACACGTCCGGAGCTGGCAGGCAGGTCATTTCAGGCCATGGGGGTCTCACTGGTCATTCATCCGGACAACCCTTTTGTGCCTACATCGCACGCAAATTTTCGGTTTTTCGTCGCCGAGAAGGAAGGCGAAGAACCCGTATGGTGGTTTGGCGGCGGCTACGATCTGACTCCCTATTATGGCTTTGACGACGACTGCAGGCATTGGCACAGGACAGCCAGGGATGCTTGCTCGCCTTTCGGACCCGATATCTATCCGCGCTTCAAGAAAGAGTGTGATGAGTATTTCTACTTGAAACATCGTGCGGAGCCACGCGGAATCGGAGGTCTCTTTTTCGACGACTTCAATGAGCCGGGATTCGCGAGCAGCTTCGCCATGGTCCAGTCCTTGGGCGACAGCTATCTTGAGGCTTATTGTCCTATCGTCGAGCGCCGTCGTGCGACGCCCTATTCCGAACATCACAAGCACTTCCAGGCTTATCGCCGTGGCCGCTATGTGGAATTCAATCTTGTCTATGACAGAGGCACTCTGTTCGGACTGCAATCAGGAGTAGGTCGAATTGAGTCCATTCTGATGTCACTGCCGCCAGTGGTTCGCTGGGATTACAACTGGAAGCCTGAGCCTGGCACTGACGAGGCAAAACTTTACAGTGACTATCTCCGCTTTCGCGAATGGGCATAAGGAGCGTCTCGTGGATCGTTATGCAGTATTCGGGCACCCCATCAGTCATAGTCGATCGCCATGGATACACTCGCACTTTGCCCAACAAACCGGTCAACCGCTGCTATACACGGCTGTAGATGTCAATCCGGAGAGCTTTGAGTCTGCAGTGCTTGAATTTTTCGCGGATGGCGGACGCGGCCTGAACATCACAGTCCCATTCAAAGAGCGGGCGTGCGCCATGGCTGAGACTTGCAGCTCAGAGGTAGCGATATCCGGAGCTGCCAATACCTTGTACGTGAACTCAATGGGCGCACTTTGCGCCGAGAATACAGACGGGCATGGGCTATTGGCGGATCTTCAAGAAAACCATGGTGCAGTACTGGTCAATGCGCGGATTCTTCTGCTTGGTGCAGGAGGTGCCGTTCGAGGCGTGCTGCCTGCGCTGCTCTCCCAATCTCCGCAACAGATATGCATTCTCAATCGCAGCCCAGACAAGGCGCGACTTCTGGCGGAACAGTTCAATGGAGAGACGGAAGTAATGGCAATCAATCCCGAGTCTCGGCAAAGCGGCGGGTTCGACTTCATCATCAACGGCACTTCAGCCGGGCTGGGTGGCGAAGTACCTCGTGTTCCAGTGGGAGCTTTGACCAAGGACACCTGGTGCTACGACATGATGTACGGTCGAGGCGAGACAGCGTTTCAGAAGTGGGCCCGCCTCGCAGGCGCGCGAAAGTCGCTGGATGGTGCAGGCATGCTGGTGGAACAAGCCGCCAGGGCTTTCGCTATCTGGCGTGGCTCCAAACCGCAGACAGAAGCGGTGATCGCACTGTTGCGCAAGGAGCTCTCCGCTCCTTGATCTTCAAGGAGTTGCCTTATGGCGATTTTTCAATTCGACATATTTGCCTGCGGAATAGATGAAATATTGAAGCTCTGTGTCTTTCAGCTTTCTGATTTGCTTCACTGGTGAACCCACATAGAGGTAGCCGCTTTCAAGTCTTTTCCCCGGAGGCACAAGACTTCCACCGCCCACAACCACGTCCGGCTCCACAATGGCCCCGTCCATGATGATCGCCCCCATACCGATCAGTACGCGATCGCCAATTGTGCAGCCATGCAGCATGACTTTGTGCCCCACGGTGACATCGTTTCCTATGGTGGTAGCAAATCCACCAGGGTTGAAGGGGCCATCGTGAGTGACGTGGATGACAGTTCCGTCCTGGACATTGGTCCGCGCTCCAATTGCAATGAAATGAATGTCGCCTCGAATAACTGACAAAGGCCAGATTGAACTGTCTTCACCAATACTTACCTGGCCAATGACCAGGGCGGTGGAGTCCACGTATGCCGAGGCAGCCACGGCAGGTGTGAATGATTCGAAATTGCGCAGGGTCATCGGTATGCCTCTTTAGGTGATAATTCTGAACTGACATTTGTGGGCCTTGAAGTACTATAGGGCCGAACTTCCCCTGAAAACAAAAGTGCTGTCCGATGGACTCACGAAAACACCCATTTGCATTGAGGACGACATGACAAACAACCCGCTACTGCAATTCTCGACGTTGCCAGACTTTGATTCGATTCAAGCCTCGCACATAGAGCCGGCCGTGGAAAAGGTCCTGGCCGAGAACAGAGCGCAGTTGCAGGGCATTTTGAAAAATGAAGTGATTGCATCGGATCCGGACTGGCGAGGCCTGATGTTACCCCTGGATGAAATGGATGATCGCCTGAACAAAGTCTGGTCCACGGCAAGCCATCTCAATGCCGTAAAGAATACGCCTGAGATTCGTGTCGCTTACAACAAGTGCCAACCTATGATTACGGCTTACTATACAGAGTTGGGCCAGAACCGGGACTTGTGCAATGCAGTGAAAAGGCTTTCTCAAAACGCGCATCAGTTGGCTCTGGATGACTCGCAACGCAAGATCCTGCGCGATTACCTGCTGGAGTTTCGCTTGGCAGGTGTCGATTTGAGTGATGAAAAGAAACTTCGTTTTGCAGAAATTGAGTCCAGGCTGAGCAGCCTCTCAACCACGTTCAGCAACAATGTTCTCGACGCTACTGCCGCATGGACATTGCTGGTCACCGACCAGTCCGAGCTCGCGGGGATTCCCGAGACGGCCATTCAGCTTGCTGCCGACCTTGCAACAAAGCGAAACCTGTCTGGCTACTTGCTCACTCTCGACGCGCCTTGCTACATCGCAGCGATGACGAATGCAGACAATCGCTCACTCCGGGAGAAGATCTATTCTGCCTATGTAACCCGGGCCTCGGATCAGGGCGGGCATGATCTTTCATTCGACAACAAGGCCACTATCAATGCCATCCTGTCGTGCCGCGCAGAACTGGCTGACTTGCTCGGGTATCAAAACTATGCCGAGATCTCGGTGGCGCGGAAGATGGCGAAATCGGTGTCGCGTGTGAATGAGTTTCTAAAGGATCTTGCCGAACTGGCAGTTCCGGCAGCAAGAAGAGAGTATGAAGAGCTTCAGGAATACGCGCGCAAACACTATGGCATCACAGAACTGAACGCTTGGGATGTAGCCTATTACAGTGAGAAGCTGCGCAAGCACAGTTTTGATGTCTCCCAAGAGGAGTTGCGTCCGTACTTTCCATTGCCAAAAGTGCAGGAAGGTCTCTTCGAAATCGCCCGCAGACTCTATAACGTGGAAATCGAGCCCAGCAATTACATGAGTGTCTGGGATGAAAGTGTCGAAGCCTTCGATATAAGGCGAAATGGAAAGGCCGTTGCTCGCTTCTACTTTGATGTGTTCACGCGAGAAGGGAAGAAATCCGGGGCCTGGATGGCTGAGTGTCGGTCTCGACGACAATTGCCTGATGGAAGCATGCAGATACCTGTTGCGTACTTGATTTGCAACTACGCGCCTGGCACCGGGGGCAAGCCTGCCTTGCTTGCTCACAATGAAGTGACAACATTGTTTCATGAATTCGGGCACGGTCTGCATCACATGCTGACTACAGAGTGTCATTTGAGAAGTTCCGGAATCAATGGAGTGGCTTGGGACGCAGTCGAGCTGCCCAGTCAGCTGATGGAAAACTGGTGCTGGGAGCCGGAAGCGATTGGGTTGATATCCGGTCACCACCAATCAGGAGAAAGCTTGCCGGCAAGTCTCCTCGGAAAGCTGCTTGCTGCAAGAAACTTTCAAGCGGGCATGAAAACCGTACGTCAGTTGGAGTTCGCAATGTTCGATTTCGAACTGCACCAAGCGGGCATGCCGATAGACAGTGATGCGGTAAATCGTGTCATGTACAGTGTGCGAGCATTGACTTCTGCTTACAAAGTGCCGGAATTCAATCGCTTCCAGAACAGTTTTTCCCACATTTTTGCGGGCGGATATGCTGCTGGGTATTACAGCTACAAATGGGCGGAAGTCTTGTCAGCTGACGTTTTTTCCAGATTCAGTGACACTGGAGTATTCAATGCAGCGACCGGCAAGCACTTCCTGGAGGCCCTCCTTTCGCGGGGTGGGGGCGCCGATCCACTTGAGCTGTTTACCGAATTCATGGGGCGGGAGCCTCAAATAGAAGCGTTGCTCAGGCAGGATGGGCTGCTGAGATAAAGGAATGGCTTAAGGGACTAAAGCACTTGATCTATATGTAAAAGTGTTGTCGATTTCGACCCAATTCGTGATGGCAATTTAAAAATAAGTTTTTTATAATGCCGGCGCTTTCATTACTCCCGCGTGATATTGAGCTGGATCAAAACTGCACTTGGCATTTTCCAAGTAGAATCTCGCTCGCGGAATACGGTACCGATCGAATAATCCTGTCTAAAATCCATACAGATGGAAGCTGAATCAAGACAACCATGATTCAGCGGGCTCGGATCCAATCGTCGCTGTGATGTTGGTAATTGGCTCCGGTCGAGAGTCATTTAATAAAAGTACAAACCTTAATCTGCCTTTTAATCAATGGAGACACGGCGAATGTTGCCTAAAGCAAAGCTGTGGTTAGTCCTGACTGGTATCGCAACAAGCTTGCTGAGTGCCAATCTTCAGGCGGCCTGGGACTTGAACATGACCCAAGGGGTAACCCAAATCAGTAGAGACACGTACGACCTGCACATGCAGATACTTTGGTGGTGTGTTGCCATCGGGGTAGTTGTATTCGGTGTAATGCTCTGGTCAATCATCAATCACCGCAAGTCGAAAGGGGCTGTAGCTGCAACTTTCCACGAAAGCACCAAGGTTGAAATTGCCTGGACGATCATTCCGTTCGTGATTCTCATCCTGATGGCGGTTCCTGCCACGCGCGTGCTGACAGAAGCCTACGATGCAACAGAGTCAGAAATCGACATTCAGGTCACTGGTTATCAGTGGCGCTGGGAGTACACGTATATTCGCGAGAACACCGACGAAGAAGAAGTCAGCTTTTACAGCATACTGAGCACTCCCAGAGAGCAGATTAACAACCAGATGGAGAAAGATGAGACGTATCTTCTGGACGTTGACAACCCCATGGTTATTCCAATCAACACCAAGGTTCGGTTTCTGCTGACTTCCAATGACGTTATCCACGCCTGGTGGGTTCCCGATTTTGCTGTGAAAAGGGATGCGGTTCCCGGCTTCATCAATGAAACCTGGGCCATCGTTGAGGAGCCGGGCATCTACCGCGGCCAGTGCGCCGAGCTGTGCGGCATTGAGCACGGGTTCATGCCAGTGGTCGTCCATGCTGTAGAGCGAGAAGAATACGACGCATGGTATGCCGCCAAGCAGGACGAAGCACGCGTAGCGAGAGAAATGGCAAACAATGTCGTAACTCTCAGTGAGTCTCTGGAAGCCGGCGAGCAGATCTACACCACTACGTGTATCGCTTGCCACCAGCCGAATGGCACAGGTCTTCCTCCCGCGTTCCCTGCTCTCGCAGGCAGCAGCGTCGTGACTGGAGACCTGGAGGCCAATATCAATCTGCTGATCAACGGAGTGCCTGGAACGGCAATGGCTGCTTATGGGCGTCAATTGAGTCCTGTCCAGCTGGCAGCAGTCGTCACCTATATTCGAAATTCCTTCGGCAACACCACGGGTGATCTCGTGCAGCCTGCCGCAGTGAATACACTCATACATGCAGCACAGTAGAGGACAGCAGACAAATGAGCGCATCACACGACGATCATCACCACGGTCCCGCGAAAGGCTTGTCGCGCTGGTTGTATACAACCAACCACAAGGATATCGGCACCCTCTATCTATGGTTCAGTTTTGCAATGTTTCTGCTGGGCGGTACGTTCGCCATGGTGATCCGTGCTGAACTGTTCCAGCCTGGATTGCAGTTGGTAGAACCCAATTTCTTCAACCAGATGACCACGATGCATGGCCTGATCATGGTATTCGGGGCGGTAATGCCCGCATTCGTCGGTCTGGCCAACTGGCTGGTTCCGATGATGATCGGAGCGCCTGACATGGCGTTGCCGCGCATGAACAACTGGAGCTTCTGGATTCTTCCCTTCGCATTCGCCATGTTGACCGCGACCTTGTTCATGGATGCCGGCGCACCGAATTTCGGCTGGACGTTCTATGCCCCGTTGTCGACGACGTACGCGCCTTCGACGGTGACGTTCTTCATCTTCGCGGTACACATAATGGGCGCCTCGTCCATCATGGGTTCAATCAACATCATTGCCACAATTCTGAACATGCGTGCCCCCGGCATGACATTGATGAAAATGCCGCTGTTCGTATGGACCTGGCTTATCACGGCGTACCTGTTGATTGCTGTAATGCCGGTGCTCGCCGGTGTTGTAACGATGATGCTGTTCGACATTCACTTCGGCACGAGTTTCTTCAACGCCGCAGGTGGCGGTGACCCCGTTCTGTTCCAGCACGTGTTCTGGTTCTTCGGTCACCCCGAGGTGTACATCATGATTCTGCCGGCATTCGGCGTGGTCTCTGCAATTATCCCGACCTTCGCGAGAAAGCGCCTCTTCGGCTATGACTCGATGGTGTATGCAACAGCCTCCATTGCGTTCCTGTCGTTCATCGTGTGGGCGCACCACATGTTCACGGTGGGCATGCCGCTCGCAGGCGAACTGTTCTTCATGTACGCCACCATGCTGATTGCGGTACCAACAGGCGTGAAGGTGTTCAACTGGGTAGCGACAATGTTCCGTGGTTCGATGACCTTCGAAACGCCGATGCTGTTCGCAATCGCATTCGTTGTCCTGTTCACCATGGGTGGATTCACTGGTCTGATGCTGGCAATCACACCGGCCGACTTCCAGTATCACGATACGTACTTCGTGGTGGCGCATTTCCACTATGTACTGGTTCCTGGGTCCATATTCTCGATCATGGCGGCAACTTATTACTGGCTTCCGAAGTGGACGGGCCACATGTATGACGAGCGCCTCGGCAAACTGCACTTCTGGCTGTCATTCATCGGTGTCAATGTGCTGTTCTTCCCGCAACACTTCCTCGGGCTTGCGGGCATGCCACGCCGTATTCCTGACTACGCTCTGCAGTTCGCAGATTTCAACTGGATTTCCAGTATCGGCGGATTCCTGTTTGGTGCGTCGCAGCTGATCCTGCTGGTTGTGGTGATCAAATGCATCAAAGGTGGCAAGAAAGCCACAGCGCAGGTCTGGGAAGGCGCACAAGGTCTCGAATGGACTCTGGACTCGCCAGCCCCGTACCACACGTTTACAACGCCACCTGATCCCAAGCTCATTCATGCGCAGTAGTTATATCTGAGAGAGGAGACGATGATGAAGCAAGAAACGCCTGTTTCTTCCACGACACGAGTCGTCAAGCGACTGCTGTTGGTTGTGGTGGGCATGTTCGGATTTGGCTTCGCAATGGTCCCTCTCTATGATGTGATTTGCGATATTACCGGCCTGAACGGCAAGACCTCAGGGCGTTACGCGGAAGTAGCGCCCGTGCCGGTTGAAGATCGCAAGATCACTGTTCAGTTCATGGCGCAGAACACCGAAGGGATGACCTGGATATTCGAACCCAACGACGCGCAGGTCACTGTAAGTCCGGGGGAAATCAAGGTCGTCAGTTATCGCGCCAGGAATACGAGTGACTTTGCAATGGTTGGACAAGCCATTCCCAGTGTCGCTCCAAACGAAGCCGCGCAGTACTTGATGAAACTGGAATGTTTCTGCTTCCAAGAGCAGCCTTTGGCCGCAGGCGAAGAAGTTGACATGGCAATTCGATTTTTCGTGGACGAAAACATTCCTGAAAAAATAACAAAACTGACGTTGTCGTAC